>OOBJ01000251.1_pt1 | contig 48533 bp, 37 predicted proteins | sample 1671331 | NCBI WGS metagenome assembly OOBJ01 (sample SAMN06348145, study PRJEB24527) | human gut metagenome | biome: human gut; feature: ankylosing spondylitis patient; material: feces | host: Homo sapiens | place: China | collected 2015-10 | reverse complement strand
GCTCTTAGCCCAGGGCAACGCCCTGGGTATAATGCCAATCTGCAAGGCGCCCTGTAAGGGCAAAAGCTTTGTAAATTGCCACGAGTTTTAAGCTTTTGCCCTTACAGGGCGATAGGCTAACGCTACAAAATAACCCAGGGCGTTGCCCTGGGCTATGAGCTTCTGCCCTTTCAGGGCGTGCTGCTTCTAAGAGTTTTTCCACCTTTTGGGTAGGGCATGCTGCTTCTAAGAGTTTCCCCCCTTTTGGGGCGTTTCAACCGTACAGCTCGAATAAATTCAATATTACCTTCTCCATCCCCTATTTCAACCTCACCAAAATAAGGCGATAACGAGAAAAAGACGAAAAATATTAAAACGAAATCAAAACAGACCATTTTACTTTCACTTTGTTAACCATAACAAGTAAAATAGTTTCTTATTGAAAGCAAACTAAAAATCTAATAACAAAAAGTAAGTTATTGTCGTTAAATAACTATCAAAATGTTGTAATTTTGCAGTCGTAAACATACATATTGTTATCGTTTCATAAAAGAAATAGAACAAATAGTTACAAATCTATAATAATAGGAGAGATTAGTTATGAAAAAGATTGAAGCAATCATCCGTAAGACCAAGTTCGAGGATGTAAAGGAAGCATTGCTTGCAGCCGACATCGAGTGGTTCTCTTACTACGATGTACGTGGCGAAGGTAAAATGCGACAGGCACGCATCTATCGTGGTGTGATGTACGACACGAGCAGCATCGAGCGCGTATTGTTGAATATCGTTGTACGTGACAAAAACGTAGAGAAAACTATCAATGCCATCCAGGAGGCTGCCCGCACAGGCGAGATTGGTGATGGTCGTATCTTTGTCATCCCTGTAGAGGACACTATCCGTATCCGTACAGGCGAGCGAGGCGACATCGCCCTCTATAATGCCGAGCAGGAGAAATAGTGATTCATATTTAATGTTTAGTGTTTACTTGTAAGGACTACATTACAAACAAAAGGACAACACAAGTACTTCAAACGAAGGCAAGGCATTAAACGTTTTCTTAAAGTTTTTAATTAATCTTGTGTAGTGAGGGCGAAAGCCCGACAAGACAACAGTCACTACACACTAAACAGTAAAAAGATTATGAGTGTACAGGATTTAGGAATTTCATTAGATACCGTGTGGATGCTGTTGGCAGCCATGTTGGTCTTTTTCATGCAGCCGGGCTTTGCCCTCTGCGAGGCGGGCTTTACCCGTAGTAAAAACACCGCGAACATCTTGTTCAAGAACTTCGTCGACTTCATGGTCGGTTCGGTTCTCTTCTGGTTCGTAGGTTTCGGATTTATGTTTGGCAGCGACGGAGCAGGCTTCATCGGAATGCCTAACTTTGGCGACCTCACCTTCTATAAAGGCGACTTACCAGTAGAGGGCTTTCTGATGTTCGAAACCGTATTCTGCGCCACCAGCGCCACCATCGTGTCAGGAGCTATGGCAGAACGTACCAAGTTCTCCATGTACTGCATTTATTCATTCTTCATCTCATTGATTATCTACCCTGTCGAGGGTCACTGGACATGGGGTGGCGGCTGGCTTTGCAACGCTGACGCAGGCTCATTCATGATGAACACCTTTGGTGCTGCCTTCCACGACTTCGCAGGTTCTGCCATTGTTCACAGCGTAGGTGGTGTATTGGCATTGGTAGGTGCCATCTGCCTTGGCCCTCGTCTGGGCAAGTATCGCAACGGCAAGAGCACTGCCATCCCTGGTCACAACCTCATGGCTGCTGCCCTCGGTGTATTCATCCTCTGGTTCGGATGGTTCGGATTCAACCCTGGTTCTCAGCTCGCTGCTTCTGGCGAAGTAAACCGCGTAGCCATCAGCCACGTGTTCCTGACAACCAACCTCGCAGCTGTATGCGGTGGCCTTGGAACCATGTTCACCTCTTGGATCAAGTATGGCAAGCCTTCATTCTCACTGACTCTGAACGGCATCTTGGCAGGTTTGGTAGCCATCACTGCAGGTTGCGACTTGGTTAGCCCATTGGGTGCAGCCATCATCGGTCTCCTGGCAGGTATCATCCTCGTGTTCTCTATCGAGTTTATCGATACCAAACTCCACATCGACGACCCTGTAGGTGCAAGCTCAGTACACGGTGTATGCGGTATCTTCGGTACAGTGATGACAGGTCTCTTCGCCATCGACGGCGGCGCCTTCTACGGCGACGGCTTCGGATTCTTCGGTGCACAGTGCTTCGGTATCATCACCATCGACATTTGGGCAGCCGTAACAGGTATCATCCTCTTCTGGGGCATCAAGAAGATTGCCGGTCTGCGTGTTGACAAGCGAATCGAGGAAGAAGGTCTCGATATCTACGAGCACGGCGAGAGTTGCTACAACTAATCTGTGGCAACTGGAGTAAACGAGAAAAAAAATAAAGATTGGGCAGCTGCTGCGATCAACAGAAGATGAGCAGCTGCCACAACCTTAGGAAACTGAGTATTAACACATAAAAAAGAATGAGTATGAAAAGTTTGAAGAAGATTGGATTGTTGGCACTCACATTGGCAGCATGCGCCACGGGTGCACAGGCACAGGATAAGATTGAGGCAAATGTAGCTGCCGATGTTGTAAGCCAGTACATCTGGCGTGGTCAGGAATGCGGACAGGTATCATTGCAGCCTACACTCGGACTGAGCTGGAAAGGTCTCTCGCTCACAGCATGGGGAAGCGTAGGACTCTCCAAATGGGAAGACACCAAGGAGTTTGACCTCACCCTGGCTTATCAGACAGGCGGTTTCCACATCGGTGTGACAGACTACTATTTCAACACAGAGGGCGAACGCTACTTCCTCTACGATGCCCACAAGACAGCCCATACATTCGAGGCTAACGTAGGTTATGACTTCGGTCCTGTAGCGCTCAACTGGTACACCAACTTTGCAGGTCATGACGGTCTGAACAAAGACGGCGACCGCGCTTATTCTTCCTATGTGGAAGCCACAGTGCCATTCCGTCTCGCTGGTCTTGACTGGCAGGGCACTTTAGGCGCTGTTCCTTATGCCACAGACTATTATGCTGATGCCTCTGGATTCGCTGTAACCAACGTGGCTGTAAAGGCAACCAAGGACTTGAAGATCACAGACAGCTTCTCAGTTCCCGTCTTTGCCCAGGTGGCAGCCAACCCAAGTTCACAGAAGGCTTACTTTGTGGTAGGCTTCACTCTCCAGCCATAATGAAAAACGCATATTGGGTTTTTAAGTTATTTCTTGATTAAATCACAAAGCCTTCACACCTTTGAAGGCAATGGCAAAGATGCCGATAGTTCCCTCGAACTGTCGGCATCTGTTTTTTAAGACTCTTTGATTTTTCTCTTATTTTTCAAGTAAACTTTCAAATTGTAACATACAAACAACAGAACGCTTACAATATGAAAGCAAGACGGCAATAATAGCTTCAAGATTAAAACAAAGCATACAAAACCAACACAAATTGTAAGCAAACCTTTCTTTAATATATCAAATTGTAGTAATTTTGCACCCAATACTTAGCAAAGTGTTATAAATAACCGTAAAAGAAAGGAAAAGCTATTATGTGTGGAATCGTATCTATCTTCAACATTCAGGAGCAAACTCCCGAACTGCGACAGCAAGCACTGCGCATGAGTCAGAAAATCCGCCATCGCGGACCAGACTGGAGCGGCATCTACTGCGGTGGTTCAGCCATCCTGGCACATGAGCGCCTGAGTATCGTAGACCCAGAAAGCGGTCGACAGCCCCTCTTCTCACCCGACAAGAAACAAGTACTTGCCGTAAACGGCGAGATCTACAATCATCAGGACATCCGCTCACGGTTTGCCGGACACTATCAATATCAGACAGGCAGCGACTGCGAGGTGATTCTGTCGCTCTATCGCGAGATGCGCGCCGACACCGACTTCGCCACACTGATCTTTCAAGGCGAGGACGCCGTACATGCACGCATCTGCCAGATGCTCGAAGAGCTGAACGGCATCTTTGCCTTCGCCCTCTACGACGCAGAGCACGACGAGTTTCTGATTGCACGCGACCCCATCGGCGTGATTCCACTCTATATCGGCTACGACAACGACGGCAAGGTGATGGTGGCTTCCGAACTCAAGGCACTCGAAGGACAGTGCGACCACTACGAGCCTTTCCTCCCAGGACATTATTACTACAGCAAGACTCCAGGCATGAAGCGCTACTACACACGCGACTGGTTTGAGTATGCTTCCATGCAAAAGAAATACAACATCGACGACAGCAAGAAAGCTGCCGAACAGCTGGCAGAGGCTGCACCACAGGAGCAGGCTGCCGTCGAACAGATACACGACGCACTCGAGGCTTCGGTGAAGCGACAGCTGATGAGCGACGTGCCCTACGGAGTGCTGCTCAGCGGCGGACTCGACTCTTCGGTCATCTCGGCCGTTGCCGAGAAATTCTCTGCCATACGTGTAGAGAACGGAGGCGAGACACAAGCCTACTGGCCACGGTTGCACTCCTTCGCCGTAGGACTGAAGGGCGCTCCCGACCTGGCTAAAGCCAGATTAGTGGCAGAGCACATCGGAACCGTGCATCACGAAATCAACTACACCATACAGGAAGGACTCGATGCCATCCGCGACGTCATCTACTTCATCGAGACTTACGACGTCACCACCGTGCGCGCCTCTACACCTATGTATCTGCTGGCACGCGTCATCCGAAGCATGGGCATCAAGATGGTGCTTTCGGGCGAGGGAGCCGACGAGGTGTTTGGCGGCTATCTCTACTTCCACAAAGCACCCGACGCCAAGGCCTTCCACGAGGAAACCGTCCGCAAGCTTGGCAAACTCTATCTCTACGACTGTCTGAGAGCCAACAAGAGTCTGGCAGCCTGGGGCATCGAGGGCCGTGTGCCCTTCCTCGACAAGGAGTTCCTCGACGTGGCCATGGGCATGAACCCCGTGCTGAAGATGTGTCCCGACAAGACCATCGAGAAGAAAGTAGTACGCGAGGCCTTTGCCGACTTGCTGCCCGAAGAGGTGGCATGGCGACAGAAAGAGCAGTTCTCCGACGGTGTGGGCTATTCGTGGATAGACACGCTGAAACAGATCACCGCCTCGGCAGTAAGCGACGAGCAGATGGCTCATGCCGCCGAGCGATTCCCCATCAACCCTCCACAGAACAAGGAGGAATACTACTATCGCTCTATCTTCGCCGAGCATTTCCCCAGCGACAGCGCTGCCCGCAGCGTGCCCAGCGTGCCCAGTGTGGCTTGTTCTACCGCCGAAGCACTGGCATGGGACGCCTCATTCAAGAACCAGAACGACCCCAGCGGACGAGCTGTAGCCGGAGTGCACGAACAGGCGTATAAATAAGTGAAGAGTGAAGAATGAAGAATTCAAATGCTCAATGGCATAAGCCTGATTCATCATTCAATCACTTGACTTTCAATATTTAACATTGTATAGAATAACCGATAAATATAAAACGAACAAGAAATGGAAAAAGGATTGTACAGTTCAACCTATGAGCACGATGCGTGTGGCGTAGGAATGGTGGTTAACATCCACGGCAACAAGAGCCATGAGCTGGTAGACAATGCCCTGAAGGTACTCGAGAACATGCGCCATCGTGGCGCTGAGGGTGCCGACAACAAGACGGGCGACGGTGCCGGTATCATGCTCCAGATTCCGCACGAGTTTATTCTTCTTCAAGGTATTCCTGTGCCCGAGAAAGGCAAATATGGCACAGGCCTCATCTTCCTGCCTAAAGACGAAAAGAAACAGCAGGACATCCTCTCCATCATGATCGAGGAGATAGAGCGCGAGGGACTGCAGCTCATGCATCTGCGCAACGTGCCTACCAACCCAGAGTGCCTGGGAGAGGCCGCACTGAGCAATGAGCCCGCCATCAAACAAGTGTTCATCACAGGCGTCACCGACGACAAGGTGCCTGTCTTCGAGCGTATCCTCTACCTCGTACGCAAACGCATCGAGAAGCGCATCAGCGATCCTGACTTCTACATCTGTTCGTTGTCCAATTCGAACATCGTTTACAAGGGTATGCTGAGCAGCCTGCAGCTGCGCCAGTATTATCCCGACCTCACCAATAATTACTTTACCAGCGGTCTGGCTCTCGTCCACTCACGCTTCTCTACCAACACCTTCCCAACATGGAGCCTGGCTCAGCCTTTCCGTCTGCTCTGCCACAACGGTGAGATCAACACCATACGAGGCAACCGCGGCTGGATGAAGGCACGCGAGAGTGTGCTCAGCAGCGAGGCTCTGGGCGACATTCGCGAAATCTCGCCTATCGTACAGCCTGGCATGAGCGACTCTGCCAGCCTCGACAATGTATTCGAGTTCTTCGTGATGAGCGGTTTGTCGCTGCCTCACGCCATGGCTGTCATGGTGCCAGAGAGCTTCAACGACAAGAATCCTATCTCTGAAGACCTCAAGGCCTTCTACGAGTATCACTCTATCCTGATGGAACCTTGGGACGGACCTGCCGCACTGCTCTTCAGCGACGGACGCTTTGCCGGCGGTATGCTCGACAGAAACGGTCTTCGCCCTGCCCGCTACACCATCACCAAGAACGACATGATGGTAGTGGCCTCCGAGGTGGGCGTCATGGACTTCGATCCTTCCGAGGTGGCAGAGAAAGGTCGTCTGCAGCCTGGTAAGATCCTCCTCATCGACACACAGGAAGGCAAGATATACTACGATGGCGAAATCAAGGAGCGTCTGGCTGCCCAGCATCCTTACCGCCAGTGGCTCAACACCAACCGCATCGAGTTGGAGAAACTCCGCAGCGGACGTAAGGTGGAAAACTCTGTAGAGAACCTCACCCGCAAGGAACTGGAGTTCGGCTTCGGCGAGGAAGACATCGACGGAACCATCGTCCCTATGGCCACCAAGGGCCAGGAGCCTACAGCCTCTATGGGTAACGACACGCCACTGGCTGTGCTCTCAGACCAGCCACAAATATTCTTCAACTACTTCCGTCAGCAGTTCGCACAGGTCACCAACCCTGCCATCGACTCCATCCGCGAGAACCTCGTGATGAGTCTCACCGAGTACATCGGCCGTGTGGGTTCAGGCATTCTGAATCCCGACGAGAGCAACTGCAAGATGGTTCGCCTGCCACATCCAATCCTGACCAACACCCAGCTCGACATTCTGCAGAACATACGCTACAAGGGCTTCAACACCGTGAAGCTCCACATGGTGTTCGAGACTGCCAAGGGCGAGGAAGGCCTCCACGAGGCTCTCGACGAGCTGTGCAAGCAGGCAGCCCAGAGTGTTGACGACGGTTACAACTACATCATCCTGAGCGACCGCGATGTCGACGCCACTCATGCAGCCATCCCATCATTGCTCGCCGTGAGCGCCGTACACCACTATCTCATCGACGCCGGCAAGCGCGTACAGACAGCCCTCATCGTAGAGAGCGGTGAGATTCGCGAGGTGATGCACGCCGCACTGCTTCTGGGCTATGGCGCATCAGCACTCTGCCCTTACCTCACCTACGCCATCCTCGACGACCTGGTAAAGAAGGGCAAGATACAGGAAGACTATCACACAGCCGAACAGAACTACATCAAGGCTGTGAAGAAAGGCCTGTTCAAGATCATGGCCAAGATGGGAATCTCCACCATCCGCAGCTATCGCGGAGCCAAGATCTTCGAGAGCATCGGTCTGAGCGAGAGTCTGCTGAAGAACTACTTCGGCACCGAGGTAAGCACCATCGGCGGTATAGGTCTTGAGACCATCGCCCGCGACGCCATCCTGCTGCACGACAAGGCCTTCGCCACCAAGAAGCTCGACTTCCTGCCCAGCATGGGACAGTTCCACTATCGCAAGGACGGCATCAAGCATGCCTGGAACCCTGAGACTATAGCCACTCTGCAGCTTGCCACCCGCAAGGGCGACTACCAGCTGTTCAAGAAATACACTCATCTTGTCGACAACAAGCAGGAGCCGATCTTCATCCGCGACTTCTTCGCCTTCCGCAAGAATCCTATCTCTATCGACAAGGTAGAGCCTGTAGAGGAAATCGTGAAGCACTTCGTCACCGGAGCCATGAGCTTCGGAGCCCTCTCAAAGGAAGCCCACGAGGCTATGGCTCTGGCCATGAACGCCCTCGGTGCACGCAGCAACACGGGTGAGGGAGGCGAGGACAACGAGCGATTCCATTCTACTCAGGATGGCATCAGCCTCTCCAGCAAAACCAAGCAGGTGGCTTCGGGACGTTTCGGCGTGACAACCGAATACCTCGTCAATGCCGAGGAAATACAGATCAAGGTGGCACAGGGTGCCAAGCCTGGTGAGGGCGGACAGTTGCCTGGCTTCAAGGTCAACGAGGTCATCGCCAAGACACGCCACTCTATTCCTGGCATCAGCCTCATCTCGCCACCACCTCATCACGACATCTACAGTATTGAGGACCTGGCTCAGCTCATCTTCGACCTGAAGAACGTGAACCCACGTGCTGCCATCTCTGTAAAACTCGTTGCCGAGAGCGGCGTAGGAACCATTGCTGCCGGTGTGGCAAAGGCCAAGGCCGACCTCATCGTCATCTCTGGTGCAGAGGGTGGAACGGGTGCAAGCCCTGCTTCCAGCATGCGCTTTGCCGGTATCTCGCCAGAGATAGGTCTCTCTGAGACACAGCAGACTTTGGTGAAGAACGGTCTTCGCGGACAGGTTCGCCTACAGGTAGACGGCCAGCTGAAGAGCGGACGCGACATCATTCTCATGGCCTTGCTCGGCGCCGAGGAATTCAGTTTCGGTACTGCTGCACTCATCGTCCTGGGTTGTGTCATGATGCGCAAATGTAATCTCAACACCTGTCCTATGGGTGTTGCCACACAGGATCCTAAGCTGCGCGCCCACTTCCGCGGCAGCTACAAATATCTGATCAACTACTTCCGCTTCCTCGCCGAGGAAGTACGCGAGTACTTGGCTGAGATGGGTTACACATCACTCAACGACATCATCGGTCATACCGAACTCATCGTTCGCAAGAGCGACGAGGAAGTGGTTCCTGCCGAGGGAAGCGAAGCCGTAGACAGCGCTACCGCAAAGTTTATCGAGCAGAAAGCCGACCTTCTCGACTTCTCTCGCCTGTTGCATCGCGAGGCCGGTCATGGATCGCTCTATCACACCACCGAACAGATACACGATCTTGCCAACGTGCTCGACCAGCAGCTCGTTCGTGGCGCACAGAACGCCATCGAGAAGCAAGAGGAAGTCAACCTCGACTTTGCCATCAAGAATACCGACCGTGCTGCCGGAGCAATGCTCAGTGGCGCTATCGCTGCCAAGTATGGCGAGGCTGGTCTGCCTGACAAGACTGTGAATGTGAAGTTCAAGGGCTCTGCCGGTCAGAGCTTCGGAGCCTTCCTTGTCAAGGGTGTCGACTTCAAGTTGGAAGGCGAGACCAACGACTATTTCGCCAAAGGACTGTCAGGAGGCCGTATTTCCATCCTGCCTCCTATCCGCAGCAACTTCTCTGCCGAAGACAACATCATCGCCGGCAATACTGGACTCTATGGAGCCACATCGGGCGAGCTGTATATCAACGGTAAGGTAGGCGAACGCTTCGGAGTGCGCAACTCTGGTGCCATCGCTGTCATCGAGGGTGCTGGCGACCACTGTTGCGAGTACATGACAGGCGGACGCGTGGTAGTGCTCGGCGAGACGGGCCGCAACTTTGCCGCAGGTATGAGTGGCGGTGTGGCCTACGTATGGGACAAGAACCACAACTTCGACTACTTCTGCAACATGGATATGGTGGAAATCAACCTTGTCGAGGACAGCACCTACCGCAAGGAGCTGCACGAGCTCATCCGCCAGCATTATCTCTATACAGGCAGTAAGCTCGCCCGCACCATGCTCGACGACTGGAACCACTATGTGGAAGACTTCATCCAGGTAGTGCCTATCGAGTATAAGCGCGTACTGCAGGAAGAGCAAGTAAAGAAACTGCAGCAGAAGATTGCAGACATGCAGCGAGACTATTAATAAAGGTAAAAAGGCAAAAGGGTAAAAATACAAAGCCCTTTGCCTTTTCCCTGAGTTCGGTAAAAATGCCGAGAAACAAATAATTTAATTATAAAGGTAGTATAAGGTTTAAGTAAATGGCAGTAAGTATGCTCGTTGTAAGCCCATGACGCCATGCAGGCTGCAAGTAGCAGACTGTAAGCAAGAATGTCTTTTTACCTTTTTACCTTTTTACCCTTTTACTTTTAAAAGAAGATGGGAAATCCAAAAGCATTTTTGACTATACCCCGCAAAGAAGCAGGCTATAGACCAATACACGATAGAATCCTCGACTTCAGCGAGGTAGAACAAACATTAAACAGCAACGACCGCCGACAGCAGGCTTCGCGCTGCATGGATTGCGGTGTGCCCTTCTGTCACTGGGCTTGTCCGTTGGGCAACAAGGCTCCTGAGTGGAACGACGCCCTCTACAAGGGTGACTGGGAACTGGCTTACCGCCTGCTCAACTCCACCAACGACTTTCCTGAGTTCACAGGCCGCATCTGTCCTGCTCTCTGCGAGAAAGCCTGTATCCTCAACCTCATGGACCACGAGCCTACCACCAACCGTGAAGACGAGTGCGCCATCGTTGAGCATGCCTTCTCAGAAGACTATGTACGCGTAGAAATACCAGAACGCAACGGCAAGACCGTTGCCGTCATCGGTGCAGGACCTGCCGGACTTGTCGCTGCCAACCAGCTCAACCATAAAGGCTATAAGGTGACGGTCTTCGAGGCACGCGAGAACGCCGGTGGCTTGCTGCGTTACGGCATTCCTAACTTCAAGCTCAACAAGAGCATCATCGACCGCCGTCTGCATCTTCTCGAGGAAGAAGGCATCGAGTTCAAATACAATCAGCACATCGATGTCAACAAGCTGCCCGAAGGCTTCGATGCCTATGTGGTTTCTACAGGTACACCTACTGCACGCGACCTCAAGATTCCAGGACGCGAGCTCAAGGGTGTTTACTTCGCCCTCGAACTGCTATCTCAGCAGAACCGCATCCTTGCAGGCATGGAGTTCGGCAAGGACGAGCTCGTCAACTGCAAGGGCAAGGACGTTCTTGTCATCGGTGGTGGCGATACGGGCAGCGACTGCATCGGAACTGCTCATCGACAGGGTTGCAAGAGCGTGACACAGATAGAAATCATGCCTAAGCCTGTAGAAGGTCCTGAGGATCCTAAGAATCCCTGGCCTAACTGGCCTCGCACCCTCAAGACTACATCCAGTCATGAGGAAGGCTGCACCCGTCGCTGGAACATCAACTCACTCGAGTTCCTGGGCAAGAACGGCAAACTGACAGGTGTCAAAGTACAACAGATAGACTGGAAACCAAATCCTGAAGGCGGTCGTCCGCTGATGGTAGAAGCAGGCAAGCCCGAGATTATCAAGGCCGAAGCTGTGTTCCTTGCCATGGGATTCCTGAAGCCACAGCAGCCTGAGTTTGCCGACAATGTGTTTGTAGCTGGCGATGCTGCCAATGGTGCAAGCCTTGTCGTAAGAGCCATGGCAAGCGGTCGAAAGATTGCTGTCCAGGTAGATAAATATCTGAACAAATAATATCGGTTATTTTTAACTATAAGTAGCGGGGAGACGGACCTTGAGATGAGGTTTGCCTCCCCTTTTTCGTTCCAGTACTCTGCTTATGGTTTTGGAACTTTGGCATCGAAGGTGAAAAACATCAGATAGTCACCATCGCCATCCATCACCACCTCGTTGTCCAAAGCCTCGTTGAGTCCGCCCTGCCACCATTCCTTATAGGGATAAGGCTTCCATTTGAGTCCCTCGGCAGAAAGCCTCGTACAGCCAAAGTTGAAGATACTCACCTGTTGCCGCGCAAAGGTCTCGAAAGACTGAAGCCCTGAAGCTGGAACAAAATATCCGGTGTCGGTAATCATCGTCACGTCGAGCCCCCACTCTCGCATATATCGCATGATCAGCGAGATGTTGCAGAGCGTATGGTCTTCTCGCTTGCCCGTGCATCCCAAGTAGGCAATGCGCCTCATTCCTTGCTTCATACAAAATCGCGTGGCCTTCGTCTGATCGTTGTCATCCTGTTCGTCCACCAAATGCACCAAGTCGGCATAGCGTCTCTTGAAGTCATCAGGCAGCGAATCGCCATCTCCCACAATAGCATCAGGTGTCCCGCCATGCAGAACGTAATGCATACCTGCACCATCGCAGCACACCAGATATTTGGCATGCTGAAGTATCGACAGCGCCACAGCATGAGAGGGATAATCTCCATCGCATAGGACCACAGCATCGAAACTGGAAACTGCAGTAACAAGAGGCAATTTATCTTTCTTCATTTTCCGATTCTTTTAATTTCAGCTATAATGTGGGTTAAAGTTTTTAGTTGACCACTCTAATTGATTGAGAGATAAATACAAAAAAAATAGGCTTACACCTTTCGGGATAAGCCTATCGTGTTCTCTTGCTTATTATTTTTATTCCTCACCGTTGTCCTCGTCCTCAGTATTCTCAGGAATCTCAAGCAATGGCAACTGTCTGTTGATAGCTGCATTGAATGAGATGATGGTCTCACTGCGTGACAAGCCCAATGGCTGCAACTTGTCGTGGATAATCTCCAACAAGTGGTGGTTGTTGCTGGCATAAATCTTGATAAACATATCCATGCCGCCTGTCGTATAATGACATTCCACTACCTCAGGAATCTTCTTCAGCTCGTCTACAACGTGGTCGAACTGCTCTGGATTCTTAAGATACAGACCTACATAAGCACATGTCTCATAACCAATCTTCTCGGGATCGATGATGAACTGAGAGCCCTTGATGATGCCAAGATTTGTCAACTTGGCCACTCTCTGATGGATGGCAGCACCGCTCACATTGCATGCTCGTGCCACTTCAAGGAATGGGATGCGTGCGTCTTGTGATATCAGTTTCAATATCTGCCTGTCCAGGTAATCTAATAACTGCTTTGCCATAAATTAAGTTTTATTTGGGTGCAAAGATAGTACATTAATTTAAGAAACGCAACTTTTTGCGCATAAATAATTATAAATTAATATTATTTACTCTTTTCTACGGCAGAATAGTTAACACGAAGCACTTTTGCCTGTCGTAAAGCCTGCTTGACATCCATCACTACACCCATGGGAACCTGACGGTCGGCGCGGATGGAAACTGTCATCTGCCGCTGGTCTTCAGCCGACATACGACGCTTCTCTGCCAACACATAGTCCATCACCTCGGCAGGTGTGGCAAGCTTATCATTGAGCTGAACGCAGACTCCACTTGAATCGGTCTCTACATTCGAAACTCCCGGCAAGGACTGTACTGGTTTGCCTATATAGATGTAAGACACAGCCGACTTCTTGGTCAGTCGGGTGAGCTGCTTGCCTTGTGGGGCGCGATAGTCAACCTTGAGCGTTACCTGGCGCATGTGGGTGACGATCATAAAGAAAAACAATACCGTGAATATCAAGTCGGGCAACGAGGAAGTGTTGAGTCCCGGCATCTCGTGCTCACGACGTCCGAACATACTCATGATTCGCCCCCTTTCTTCTCTTCGGCATCAGCACTCACACTCTTGTCCTGGAAGGTGCGGGCATGAGCATACGACTCGGTAATGCGCTGCGGACACAGGTTGCGAACCCTATCCTTCTGGGCTTTCGACAACAGGGCAAAAGTCTTGCCATATTGCTTGCGGGCATATTCGTCACGCAACTGCGAATAGGCCATCATCAACTGATTCTGTACCTGGAAATAAAGATCATAGCTTGCCTCGCGGTCACTCTCAATTGAGATAAGATGACGGCTGCCCAAACGATGCACTAATTTCACCACCTCACCCTGCAGTCGGTCTACAGGGAAAGGCTTGTCGTTCAGGAGCAACAGATGGTCGGATGTGACGTGAAGTTCAAGGAGTGTGGCCTTGTCGACAACCGAAACCTGCTGTTGGTGCTGTGGCTCAGGGGCTGGCAACTGGCGCAGCAAGCCCTTGTCCACATCCATCGATGTGGTGACAAGGAAGAATATCAACAACATAAAAGAAATGTCGGCTGTAGATGTGGTATTCAGTCCCGGTACTCCATGTGGTTTACGCAGACGCTTCATTTCTTTCGATCTTTACGCACATAACGAGTTACGCCAAAGAGCACTACACCTATGGCTGCTATCAGTAATAAGACTGAGGCGAGGACAAACATATCACTCAGTTTCAGCCAGAACCAGTCGTTGTAGTCATTGCCGTTGACCAACATAGGAGTAGAAGAACCTACGGCGAAGCCTATGACGAGCAAACCAAAAGTTGAAAACCATGTGATGCGGGCTATCTTACGGGCAGGCACACCATTGACCACAGCGTCCTGACGACTGCCCGAACGATGGCTTCGCCATGCCGAGAAGCCTATCATGCATAATGCCAACAGAAGGACTAACAACATAAGCACGATGAGCACATCGGTGAAAAGAGGGGCATTGAAGTCGGGGTTCTCGTCGAATGGCAGGTCGTAGCCCACCAGATAGAACAAGGCGAAAACCACCGCCGACACTCCTACCAGAATGTACAACAGTCGCTGCGAGAGCCTTTCGGTTCCCCAGCTCTTAAGATGCTTGATTTTCATGCTTATACTTGGCTATTATGTCCATCAAGGTGATGGACGATTCTTCCATCTGACTGATGATATGCTCTATCTTTGACAGGATGTAATTGTAGAACACCTGAAGAATAAGGGCTACGATGATACCGAAGATGGTAGTGATAAGCGCCACCTTCATTCCCGATGCCACAATGGTAGGACTGATGTCGCCTGCCTGCTGTATCTGGTCGAAAGCCATCACCATACCGATGACCGTTCCCAAGAATCCAAGCGAGGGAGCCATGGCGATAAACAGCGTTATCCACGAACAGCCTTTCGAGAGGTTGGCAGCCTGTACCGTGCCGTAACTGGCAACCGAACGCTCCACATTCTCCAGACTGTCATCTACATGCATCAGTCCCTGATAACAGATAGAGGCTACCGGTCCGCGTGTGTTGCGGCATAAGTCCTTGGCTTCCTCCACCTTTCCTTCTGCCATGCGGCTGTCGATGTCGAGCATGAGCTGCTTGGCATTGATTTCTGAAAGACTGAGATAAAGTATGCGCTCTATGCAGAACGCCAAACCAACCACCAGGGCAATGGCCACCAACGACATAAAGCCGGCATTGCCTTCTACAAACTTGGTCTTAAGAGCTTGATGAATTCCCATTGATTCTTCCTGCGCCATCAATGGCATAGAAGAAGCAACAAGGGTGAATGTCAATATTGCCAAACGTGCAATAAAAGGATTTTTCTTCATATATACCTTATATTATATATGTATATGCGGAAAGAGGGGGATTCGAACCCCCGATTCCCTTTAGGGGAATACACGCTTTCCAGGCGTGCCTCTTCAGCCACTCGAGCACCTTTCCTTTTGTCTGCGAGCACCTTGACGGGCTTCGGTGTGCAAAAGTATCGCTTTTCGGGCAAATAAGCAAAAAAGGCTTCCTATTTTATATTTCTTTAACTGACTCTACTTTTGCCACACCAACTTGCAGCACGGCCTACAGTCCTTTCACCACCTCGCTGCCAAAGATACGGCTTACATTGGCATTGGTGGCTGCCGCCAATTCGTCCTCGCTCACCTGATAGGCTGCTGCCAGGGTGCGCATCACGTCGACAACATAGGCACTCTCGTTACGCTTTCCTCTATGTGGAACTGGTGCCATATAGGGACTGTCGGTCTCAAGTACAAGGCGATGAAGCGGAACCACAGCTGGAAGGTCTTCGCGCAGATGACTGCTCTTGAAAGTGGAGACACCGCCTACTCCCAACACGAAACGGTCGAAAGACAGCAATTCCTCAGCCTCGCGCTGATTGCCCGTGAAACAATGAAAGACGCCTCCCGGCAGCTCTTTCTCGTAAGAGCGCAAGAGATGAACCATCTCGTTCTGCGCCTTGCGACAATGTATCATGAGGGGAAGACGGGTTTCCACCGACCACTTCACCTGTTCCTCGAAAGCCTGCAACTGTTCGTGCTCAAACTCACGGCTCCAGTAATAGTCAAGCCCCACCTCGCCTATAGCAATGAAGTCGGAAACTGTTGTGTTGATTTGCACGCGATGCTCATCGAGGATTTGACGCAACTCGGCAAGCTGTTCTTTCCAGTCGGCCTTCACCTCCTCTGGATGGAGTCCTATCATGGGATAGGCGTAACCGGGATATTGATGACTGAGGCTGAGCACAGCCTTCGTAGTCTTCACGTCTATAGCTGGCAGGAACACCTTGCCCACTCCTGCTTCGCGGGCACGGGCAAAAGCCTCAGCTCTGTCTTCGTCGAACTCCTCGGCATCGAGATGCGTATGTGTGTCGATAATCTTTATCATTTTTTATTTGCGGTCTTCTCGCTGTTCGATTATTTTTTAGTCTTCTCGCTGTTCGATTAATATTTGCGCTTCATCATGCGCTGGGCATACTTCTGCAGCTCTTCCTTACGCTCTGCCGGAACCTGGACTGCATCTAAGTATTTCTTGCTCTGCTCAAAGTAGTAGGCTATCTTGGCTTGCGCCATCTTGTCGATACCGATCTCATTATACAGACGTGTTACGGCAGCGATTTTCTCCTCGCGGTCGAAAGACTTGGCATTGACCCACTTCTCCAACTCCTGTCGCTGTGCCTCATTGGCATGACTGAACGCATTGATGAGCATGAATGTTTTCTTGTTGGAGGTGATGTCGCCGCCTATCTTCTTGCCGAAGACCTTGGAGTCGCCATAAACGTCGAGATAATCATCCTGTAACTGAAAAGCCAGACCTATCTGTTCGCCAAACTTATACAGATTATCAGCATCCTCGGCAGGGGCTTCAGCCAGGATGGCTCCTATCTTGAGCGCACAAGCCAACAGGACGCTTGTCTTCAGTCGAATCATCTCGATGTATTCCTCTTCGCGTACATCGTCACGGGTCTCGAACTCCATGTCGTACTGCTGTCCCTCGCCAATCTCGAGCGCCGTAGTGGTAAAGAGGCGAAGAACATCTGCCAGATGACGGCTGTCGCATTGTGCCATTCGCTCATACGCCAGCACCAGCATACTGTCGCCAGACAGGATGGCAGTATTGGCATCCCATTTCTTGTGCACCGTCTCATGACCACGGCGCAAATCAGCCTGATCCATCAGGTCGTCGTGCAGGAGTGTGTAGTTATGATAGGTTTCCAAAGCGATGGCATTCATCAGGATTTTATCAGTATCTTCCTTGTAAAGATTGTAGCCCAGAAGCATCAATACGGGGCGAATGCGCTTGCCACCCATCGACAAGACATAGCGGATAGGTTCGTAAAGCGACTTCGGAGTACGCTCGTAGGGAAGCGCATCTAAAAAGGCATTCACCTGAGTCAGTAGTTCGTCGGCTGTCTTCATAATTGTTCGTTTTTTTATAATGGTTGAGTGATTATTTCTATCAATGTTGAGTGATTATTTCTATCAGAGTATTATAAAGGGATACTTGAGCATAATAAAGAAATGCAGGGTCAGAGCTGGAAGACGACAGGCACTGCCACCATCGTGCGACACACCTTGTTGTGGTCCATACCAGGTTTCCACTTAGGCATCATCTTCATTACGCGCAGAGCCTCCCTGTCGAGCAAGGGGTCTACCGAAGTGCTCACCTTCACGTCAGACACCGTTCCGTCTTTATTGACAATAAACGAAACCACCACCATGCCTTGTATCTTGCGCTGCTGAGCCTGACGCGGATATTTCAGATTCTTGGTAAGCCACTGCATGTATGCCGACCAGCCTCCGGGAAAGACGGGAATCTGCTGAACCACGGTAAAATTGATAGGAGCCTCGGGCTGTGCCGATGTGTTTGTATTGTCGACTGGCGTTTCGGGAGCAGCTTCCTTCACATTGGCGCCATCCACGGCTCCTTCTCCGTCTCCTATCACAAGTTCGCTGGTTGTAGTGCTGATTTTCTGCGCTGCTGGTTCTGCTTTCTGTTCTGCCTTCACCTCTTGTGTAATGGCCTTGGATGCAGGCTTCGAGGCAGCCTCTGCCGAAACCATGTCCTTGGAGTCTGGAGGCAGCGAGAGCTCCAAGTCCTGCGACAGGTCTTCTATATCGTTCGACAAGTCATAATCGTCGGGCTGACTCGTATACTGCAGGCCTACGAAGATAAAGGAAAGGGTAAGCAACAGCCCAAGCAAGAAAAATGTTACCCGCTTGTCCTCCAACTGTGCACTATGAGATTTCTTGATTTCCAATTCCTTATTCCTTTATTCTACTAAACTTTATTCGTTTCTTTCAAAAAACGACGCCATGATGCGGTGTGAACTTTTTGCAGAATCGCTTCCATATAGAGCATGGCTTCTTATCGCATGCAAAAGTAGCCTTTTTAAAGGTAATAGCCAAATTTATTCTTCCTTTTTTTTGTATTGTCCATGAATTGGACATACTTTACATAAACAGACGGCATCACTACAATAAAAAAGAAAAAATGGAGTTATTCTTTTGTATTGTCTTCGATTTGCATTATCTTTGCAGAAGGAAAAGCGGCACTCGACAATCTGAAAGTAAATTTTCATTGCGCTCGTTTGCATTATCTTTAGATAAGAAAAAGCGGCACTCGGCAATTTGAAAGTAACTTTCATTGCGCTCGTTTGCATTTTCTTTGCATCCAAGAATAAAATAATAGGAATGAGAAAACTTCTTCTTTCTATCCTTTTGGCACTGTCGGCAACTATGGCTGTTGCACAGGAAAGCCAAACGGGATACAACTTTCTTCGCCTGCCGGCAAGTGCGCACGCTGCAGCTTTAGGTGGCGACAACATCACCCTCATCGAGGATGATGAAGCCCTCATTTTCCATAATCCAGCTCTGCTCTCATCGGTAAGCGACAAGACCATCAACTTGGGATATATGAACTATATGTCGGGAGTCAACGCTGCTTCGGCAGCCTTCAACCGCATAGTGAAGGACAAGGCTTCATGGGCTGTATCGGCACAATATGTTGACTATGGAAAGATGAAACAGGTGGACGAGAACAATGTACAGATGGGCGAGTTCTCTGCCAAAGACATTGCTGTGGCTGGCTATTTCTCCTATATGTTGGGCAAGAACTTTGTCGGCGGAATCACTGCCAAGTTCATCACCTCTTATATCGGCGACTACAACTCAATAGGAATGGGCGTTGACCTGGGAATTAACTATTACGACCCTGATCATGAATGGTCGATTTCTGCCGTCGCCAAGAACTTGGGCGGACAGTTGAAAGCCTACGATGAGGAATACGACAAAATGCCTATCGACCTGCAGATGGGTGTGAGCAAGCAGTTCCCCAATATGCCTTTCCGCCTCTCCCTGACACTTGTCAACCTGAACAACTGGGATGTCAACTTCAAAGAACACCTTGTGGGAGGCGTTGAGATTCTGCTTTCCAACATTTGGATTGGCGCAGGCTACAATTTCAGACGGGCCAGCGAGATGAAGATACAAAGCTCCGACGACTCCTCAAGCAGTCATGGAGCTGGACTCTCTTTAGGCGCCGGCCTCAACCTGGAGCGTTTCCATCTCAACTTGGCTTATGGCAAATATCACGTCAGCAGCAACAGCCTGCTTGTCAATTTGGCTTACAGCCTCTGACACGTTCCGGCAACTATTCTCTATCAAGTAAATATCACAAAAACAACATACACAGATTTATGAAGAAAATTACAATAGCCATTGATGGTTTTTCGTCATGTGGCAAAAGCACTATGGCCAAGGACCTGGCCAAGGAAATAGGTTACATTTATGTTGACACAGGGGCCATGTACCGTTCGGTCACTCTCTATGCGTTACGCCACGAGCTGTTCGATGCAGACAACCAGGTAAAGGTAGATATGTTGGAGAAAGAAATGACCAATATCCACATCAGTTTCAAGTTCAACAACGAGACTGGTCGTCCCGACTGTTATCTCAACGGCGAACTCGTAGAGAAAGAAATACGCTCTTTGGAAGTTTCCAACCATGTAAGTCCTATCGCCGCCGTCCCATTTGTTCGCCAGGCTCTCGTTGCTCAGCAGAAACTGATGGGACAGGAGAAAGGCATCGTTATGGATGGCCGCGACATTGGAACTACAGTATTCCCTGATGCCGAGTTGAAGATCTTCGTAACTGCCGACTCCAAGGTAAGAGCGCAGCGCAGATACGACGAACTGAAGCAGAAAGGTATGCCTGCCGACTTCGACGACATTCTGAAAAATGTAGAGGAAAGAGATTATATCGACACACATCGTGAGGTTTCTCCACTCAAGAAAGCCGACGATGCCATCACTCTTGACAACAGCCACATGACCATTGCCGAGCAGAAAGAATGGCTCATGAAGCAATATCAGAAGGCTGCTGGTTGTTGATAAAGACAGTAACGACTCAGCACCTCTATTAGCCACAAGCAATTACTTAAATAGTCAAGTTTAATACTACTGAGCCCACTTGAAAAAGTCGAAAATCGTATTTTTTGTCTTTACAACTTATTGATAATCAAGAGTAGGTTTTCGTAAAATTGGCTTTTTCAAGTGGGCTCACTACTCAAGAAACTTCAGTAATACTATACAAATTGTTTTCTGTTAGTTATAAATCTATGTTCTAAACTTTAGAACTTAAGTTCGATACTTTAGAACTCAAGTTCGATACTTTGGAACATAAGTTCTAAAGTTTAGAACATAGAATTTTATAGGCTAAAAGAACATTTATATAGTATAAGAGTAAGATTTCTTGTGGTTTGACGATTTTAGCTTACCCTCTTAGCGTTGTTTTTAACATGGTTGACTCGGTTGTTACTTATTTTATTTATCATTTACGTTGACTTACTTCATTTTAGTTATATTCATAGTTGACGACTTATGCTGAGTAATTACTAAAGGAGATTAAAGTGTAAAAATATCTTAAACAAAAAGCTTTCAGCGAAACATTGTGCCGTTTCACAGAAAATAATTTGGTCAAAATGTACCTTTTCTGTACATTTGCATATAGAGATTAGAATACCAGAACAAGGTAGTAATGATATAGATTATAAATTTTGAGTTAATTACTGTTTTTTGAAGGTGGTGGGTCCTCGTGAGAAGACGTACCACCTGTTTTGTTTATATCAACTTCTTCCCCATTTGCAAACTTATTACAAATGGTTCAAGATAAACTCACGGCATTCTTCCATCAGCCATTTGGGAGTACTGGTAGCGCCACAAATTCCCACTGTGTTTACATCCTTGAGCCAGTCGAGGTTGATTTCATTGGCACTTTCTATCTGATAACTGTTGGGGTTCACGCGATGACATTCCTTGAAGAGCACCTTGCCGTTGGAACTCTTGCGTCCGCTCACAAAAAGCACGAGGTCGTGCTTGGAAGCAAAGCTGGCTATATTAGGCATACGATTGGCCACCTGTCGGCAGATGGTGTCAAAACTCTTGAAAGTGGCGCCCTCTACAATATGCTCCTGACAATACTCTATGATACGATGAAACTCGTCAAGACTCTTAGTCGTCTGGGAATAGAGATAGATATCGCGAGAGAAATCCAGTTTCTCCACATCCTGGAATTTCTCAATCACGATGGCCTTGCTGGCAGTCTGCCCCACCAGTCCCAACACCTCTGCGTGTCCATTCTTGCCAAAGATGACTATCTGCGCATCCGGATTGCTGGTATACTGCCGCTTGATACGTTTCTGCAACTGCAACACCACAGGACAGGTGGCGTCAATGATGTCTATATGATTTTGCTCGGCCAGGGCATAAGTCTCAGGCGGCTCACCATGAGCACGCAACAACACCTTGACATGATGCAGCTTCTCCATATCCTCGTGGTTGATGGTGATTAGCCCGGCATGATGCAGTCGTTCCACCTCCATTCCGTTGTGTACGATATCACCTAAGCAATACAGTTGTCCACCTTTTTCGAGTTCTTCCTCAGCCTTCTTGATGGCAGTGGTCACACCAAAGCAGAATCCACTGCCATTATCTATTTCTATTTGCACGGTTCTTTCTTTTTTTTTAACAGAACTTGTTACTTTGCGTTCTTACTTATCTGTTCCCATTTATCTATTCTTAATAGACTCGTTTCTCTCACTTCACCTTTACCTTTACCACCACCTTGGCATTATCAGGATCGTTGGTTATCATGAGCACACGAGGATTCTTCGAACGCGACTTCTTCAGTTCGGATGCGACGGCAGTCACCTTGAGTTTAACCGTCTCTCCAGGCTGAATCTTCGACTTTTTGAGCGACACCTGAAGTCCCATGGTAAACATCTGCATACTTCTTATCTCGAGCACCGATTTGCCTTCATTGGTGATGAGGATTTCGCCCTTCACCTTTTTCTTGGTGCCGAAGTTACCAAGGTCGAGTGTGGTGGTAGATAGTTTCACCTTAGGCGCCTGTGCCAAGTCTTCGGCTGTCAACTTCTCGAAGTTTGGTAAAAGAACTGCCGACACACCGATTTCCTTCTCAGGTGCTACCTTGTCACCAAGATGCGAGCCAAGATAGATGGAAGTCTGATTCAGTCCCAAGTCGCGCAACTTGCGTGAGTCCAACATAACTGTGATCACACCACTGTGGCGTGGCGCCAACTTGGAAGGCGACACCTGTGCGGTGAGATAGGGAGGCAAGTGCAGCACTACAGGCTGCAGCACCTCGTCGGTAGGATTCATGATGTGGATGCGCTGCACGGGGCGGTCGCCTCGGTTGATGTCATCAAACTCCAGGTCCTGTATGTCGGTTTTCAACTTGCCCAACTGATAGGCGTAATTGCCAGCAAAGTCGACCACTCTGTCCACCACCTTTCCACGCATAGTAAGCACGAAAGGCTGTTCGTCGGCATTGCTGAAGAGTCCAATCTGCTTGATGAACGTGCCCATTTGCTTGGCATCGAATGTCGCCCTGACCATAAACGAATCGCCCGGTGCTATGTCTCGCTCAGGAAACTCCACCTCTGTGCATCCGCAACTCTTGCGCACCTGACTGATGCGCAAAGCCTTGTTGCCGGCGTTCTTCAAAGGGAATTCTGCCGTTACGGGATTTCTGAACAACACCTGTCCACAGTCGATTGTCTCCTGCTGCGTGGTTATTTTCTGCGCCGATGCCGAAACCGCCAACAGCGATACCAGCATCCATATACTCATTCTTTTCATCTGTTCACTTTGTATTTATCAGTTCGTATATTCTGTTTCTTATTCTACTTTCGGAATTCTAAGAGTCAGGGAATTAAGACATCACTCCTTCACATTCAGCCTATAAGCCTCTGCCCTTCCGCCAAACTCAGGACTGTAGGCACACTGCGCCGCACAGGTGCCTGCCTGATATTCGCCTTTGCGGTCGATGTAATACTCCATCTCCACCACGTGCCTTCCTTTTGATAAACGGCCAAAGTAGAGATTTGTTGTATAATCCTTGGGTGCCACATAGCAACCCATGCTCCACTGATAGCCGCTCAATTGAGTGACGGGCTCCAAGCAGGCAGCGCGCTTATCCACCACTTGCACGAAGTCGTAGTCGCGGTCAGCTGTAATAGCAAGCACTACTTTTACCTTGTCGCCCACCTTCACGTTCTTGGCGTTCTCCACCTTTCTCACCACCTTGATGCCTGCCTCTGAGGCGGCTATCTCGGCAGAGGACTGCACAAACTGGGCATATACTGCGCCCCAACTGGTGCCTTCGTTCTTCTTGTCAATCGTCAGCGTGTGTGGTGCGCCCTGCTTCGAGGTCTTCACATAGCCCAGTCCTGCCGTAGCCTGAGGCAACTGCAGTGGTTTGCCGTCTATACGGATAGTGGCATCGTCTGCCGACTTCTGCAGCAGTATTTCCTTACCATTGAGGAAGGCATAAACCGCATCCACCGTGTTGACTGGAGTATCCCAAGCCTGGGTGCGCTTCGACTGCAACAACCACAGCTTCATCTCGTCGATAGCTTGCTGAACGGTCAGATTCTCTGCGGCAAATGCCTTTCCAGCCTTTGTACCCAGCATCTCCGTTGCCTCGATAGCGGCCACCTGTGTAGGAATCTTATAGTCGCGCCAGCTATAGTAAGCATTGCGTGTGTCGAAGTATCTTCCCATTCCCGGTCTGCTTACCGAATACTCGGCTATGCTCTGCAGATAGTCGGCAGCCTTAGCCTGCTGTCCATTGCTTGCCAGCACCACGGCAGCTCTTGCCTTGCCATAGATGGTGAACTCACCGGTACGCTCTGCCATATTCTGCAGCAGATAAGTCGCTGCCGGATCAAGTTTGCGTCCGTCGAGCGAGAGAATATATAAATAATGTATAGCCAGTTCGCTCGGGCGCACATTTCTCTTCTTCTCCGCCTCTTTCTTCATGTCCTTCACTTCTGCAGCAGCCTTTCGCTGCAGATAGCGCAGAGCAGCAGTCAGCATGTCTTTGGTCTCCTGCTGTACACCCACCATACGGTTCAACCTAACCATCATCTCAGCCACCTCGGTAGTCATGTATCTGCTGCCTTCCATGCCTTTCCACCAGGCGAAGGAGCCGTCGGCAAGCTGAAGCTTACGCAACTTTGCCACCTCGTCGGTCAGTCGGTTCTGACACAGCGACTCATCCAGATATTCAATCAAAAGTTTTTTCTGCTCGCTCTCCCTGTCGGCATCCATCACCCAAGGTGTTTCGTTGAGCACCAGTTCGCGCAGTTCCTGATTCTTCTCCAGAACACTCAGCAGTGAAGTGCCAGCCTCGTCAGCCTTGCCACCCTTGGCTGCTCTTGCGCTTTCAGCCGAGGCTGCTTCCTGCTTCCACAACTTCACTACCTGTGCGATGACAGGACTCTGCTTCATGATGTGGCGGGCGATGCTGTTGCTGTAGATAGCCGACATCAGCGAGACGGCATTGTCGTCTTTTGCCTTGCTGAGCGATGGCAGCGCCTGAATCATCAGCCAGCTTGGATTGTTGCTGTACTCGATAGTCACCTTGGCGCGTTCTGCCTGTGCAGCCTGTTTGCCTTCCTTGTCGGCAAAGAGCGAAGTGAGGTCGAAGTGCTTCTCTCCTTTCTCGGTCAGTGTGATGGGCAGGGTGCGTGTTACGAGCTCGCTGTTGCCTAATACGGGCAGATAGTGCTGCTCGCCGTCGCTATAGCCACGACCGGCTGCCACCACCTTATTTATATATATACCTTCTTTCAGCCCCTGCACGTCAAACATCAGCGATGTCGATCCGTTGGCTTCCAGGTTGTATTTCTGAGTCTGTTGCCACACCACCTTGTTGGTTTCGGGGTCAAGGATCTGCATACGAGCACTGCCGTTCACCTTCCTGTCTGAGTTATTGAACACTCTGACAGCCACCACAGCCTTGTCGCCTTCGCGCAGGAAGCGTGGCATATTGGGCTGCACCATCACCGTCTTTTGTGCCACAGCCTCGGCATCTATGACGCCATGACACATCTCTCTATTATGAGCCAGTCCCACAAATCTCCAAGTTGTGATGCTCTCAGGCAGGGTGAAACGTATGGCCACATTACCCTCATCGTCGGTTTGCAGGGCAGGATAGAAGAAAGCCGTCTCGTTCAAGTTCTCGCGTGTCTGCACCTGGTCGAGCATTTCTTCAGTCTTTGCCGCCTCAGGCGCAGAGCAGCCCACAGCGATTCCTCCGTCAGCCACATCCTCTGCAGCGCTCTCGGTAAGTCCCGACAGCTGTTTGGCGTTAGCATATCTGGCTCCTCTGATGTGCATCACTCTACTTTCCTCCTTCACCAACTCATCGCGTTTGATGACGGGGGCTGTTGCCTTTGCACTCTCCACCGTTCTGTCTTCCATGGCACCTTTGGCAAAGAAGAACACCTTCTTGCCATAAAACTCGCTCTGGAAGTAGAGCGGATTAAAACTGTCGGCCTGCAGTTCGTTCTCCTGATAATACTTGGTGGGGAAGTTGCTGCCGAAGCCCGCATAGCGGCTTCTCACGGCGAGATTGTTCTTCCAGTAGCAACTGGGCAGCGACTGATAGAAGCCTAAGTTCATCTGCCATATAAGTCTCTGCAACGGGTCGAGCGACTTGTCGTAGAGCACACTCATCAACTGCGCCTTGGCTGGTTTTCCGTCGGGCGTAGTGATGCGCAGTGTCCATTCCTCCTTCTGTCCTGGTGTAAGCCGGTTGCGGAAAGTTTTCCACTCGATGTTCAGCTTCTTCTCAGGCATGGGTCTTGCGATGTTCATGGTGCGTGAGTAGCATTTCCCGTCCTTTATAAAGGCGTAGTTGAGCACGATGCCCGAGGCATATTCTGGTCGGTAGGTGAAGGGCAAGGTGACGATGCTGTCGCCCAGTTCCCATGCACCTTTCTCGATCAGCTTGTTGCCGGCGATGATCGAGTAGACGATGTGCACACCGTTGGCCGATGACCCAACCTGCAGATAGACAGGCTTGCCGTCGGTGCGGAAGCTCGTGGCAGTCTGATAGCTCCAATGCATGGTCTCCTCCATCGGCCTGGTGTCCTTCATACTAAAGAGGGCGAACTTATGCTGCAGACTGTCCTGTCCGCACACAGCCTCCACCATGTGCATGCCCGATGCCAAATGTTGCAGTTGCACAGGCTCATTGGCCTCAGCATCAAGCCACTCGCCCCCATCTATGCGATACTTCAGCGAGTGGGCAATCTTTATTCCAGCACTGTTGAGGTAGGCAAAGGTCACCTGTTTCAGACTGTCGGTCTCCATGCGTTTAGGTAGGTCGACAGCAAAGGCGGTGGGCTTCGTGCCGAGAGGCAGACTCATCTCGCCTTCATGACTCTCGCCGCTGATGTCGGTGACGATGGCAGACACGTCGAAGTGGAAGAATCTCGCCACTCGCATAAAATCGTCAGCGCCATTGCTGTCGGCGCCAGTCAACTTAGCCTCTAATGGTATTTCCACATCAAAGCTTCCATCCTCACGGGTCACAGCCTCTCCTGTCATCACCTGTCGGTCGGCTGAACGTGAGCCCCACCACCACAGCTGATTGCGCCTTGTCACAGTGTATTCCACCTTGGCTCCCTGAACAGGCAGGCCTGCATAGGTCTTAGCTGTAGCTTTCACCACCACGGTGTCGCCCCATGTATATCGTTCGTTCACCTCGGGAAAGTTGATTTCAAAGGTGGGTCGCTTGTATTCTTCAACACGGAAGTAGCATCCATCGCCCATGGCTCTTACACTATACTGTCCAGTCAGTCCGCCTTGTGGCAACACGAAGTCGGCGGAAGCCATTCCGTAATCGTCCGTCGTGACAGTCTTCTCTGCCACCACCTTCCAGTTGGCATCATACAGTTCCATCTTCACCTCCTTGCCCTTCTCAAAGGCCTTGGCATCAGTCCCTCGCTCATTGATGGCGAGGATGGCAGCGGCATGCACCGTCTGTCCGGGACGATAGATGGCTCGGTCGGTATATAGATTGACGATGGTCTTGTTGTTTTTCTGCTCATAGTAGCGTGTACGCGAGAGATAGATGTCTCGTGCTGGACAGTATTTGTCGGTCGTGGTAGAAAGCAGCACGCTTCCGTCCACGTTCTTGAAGTACGCCTCACCCTCGGCGTCGCTGGTAAGCCTGGCATGCACGATACGCTTATGCTTCTTGGTTTTGAAGTCGTAGTAGTCGTCTCTGTAGAGTTCTATCCTTGCACCGGCAATGGGCTGTCCGCTCGTGGCACTAACCACTACATAGCGGTGCCTGTCATCGGGCAGCTGCTGTATCATCACAGCCAGGTCGCTCACATAGAAGAGTCGTCGGGCTGGCGTCACACCTGGATTGTCGGCCGTCACCTCCATGAGATAGGCGCCTATGGGCAGCGCAGGCAACAGGATGGAATCTTTCACCTCCTCGTAGTCTGGATGACCATAAAACTGTCTGCTGTATTCTTTCTCGTGCAGCTTCGAAGTCTTGGTTTTCAGCCACTTGTAAGTTTTATCATCCTGCACGTCATATTCGTTGTCGGCAGTGATATCGAGGCGCGACAGCTTCACCTTCACGTTCTGCAGGTTACGCACGCTGAGATGAACCCACTGCTTCTGTCCTGGGCGCAACACCTGCTGCAGGTCCTCGATGTCAAACATAGGTTCGGTGAGTCGTTTCTGTGCATTTCTCAACACGTTCATCCTCGACCATCCTCCCCATCGGCTCAGGGCATAGTTGATATAATTGAGCTTGTCAGCCGGTTTGATGTCGGTGGCTTCCTCCATGAAGCGATAGTGCTCCACCGCCAGTTCTCCCGCCTCAGGAATGTCTTGATATACATGGATGAGCGAGTCGATGGCATTGAGATACTTCGATTTTTTCACCTCTCTCACGTCGTCCTGACGATATTTCTGAATCACCTCAAAGGCACACAGACAGGCTGCACCTCTGTTGCCCACCTTATTATAATAGGTGTACATCTTCAGATAAGCCTCCTTGCTGTCGGCCTCAAACCCGATGAGATGCAGCATGTCGTTGCCAAACGAAGCACCGTCGAGTCCTCTCATGGTGAGTGGCGCATACTCGGTAGATGCGTGGCGTGTCAGTAGCTCGGGCTGCGCCAGCGCCTTCATGAAGTATGCTTGTGCCTTAGCCCTGTTCACACGATAACGCTTGTTAGCGACTTCCTCGTCACCTGCGTCAATGTAGTAAACATTCTCCTTGTAGAGTTTTCCCAACACAGCATTCCATACGGCCTTGAGCATTGGGTCGGCAGTGTGCTGTTCCTGCAGCCTCAGGCGTTGGATAGCAGGAGTCAGCGAGTCGGTGGAGATTGATTTCCACAGCATCGTCTGCCTCATCTCGGCAGCCAGCAGTTGTCCGTAGTCTTTCGACGCGGAAGCCTTGGCGCTTATTTTTCTCATCACACCGATTTCGCTCTTCGGAAGGTCTTTCTGCCTGTAGGCATCAGCCTGCTTCCAAAGGTTGTCGTAAGTCTGAGCCATCGTTTGTATCACGGCAAACAAGGCAATGACAAGTGCTAAAATGTTTTTTTTCATAAGCCAAGTGTATGAAATGTTAACAATCCGTTTGATTTCAAACCTAATCTATTGCAAAAATACAAAAAATATCAGTTATCTAACTTTACAACTATAACTTTTTACTAACTTTGCATCAAAATCATGCAAATAATCTAAAAAATAGCATTCTGTTTCTCGTAAGAATTCAGTTCTACGTAATAAATAAGTAAAAAACCAATAAAAATACTACAAAGACAATGGCAGAGAAAAAGTATGGTCATTTCGATGACGACAATCGCGAGTACGTAATTACCGATCCACAGACCCCATGGCCTTGGATCAACTATTTGGGAAACGAGGATTTCTTCTCGCTCATCTCCAATACAGCAGGCGGCTATTCCTTCTACAAGGACGCAAAATTCCGGCGTATCACCCGCTACCGATACAATGGTGTGCCTATGGACAATGGCGGCCGCTATTTCTATATCAAGGACAGCGACACCGTATGGAATCCCGGATGGAAGCCCTGTAAGACTCCACTCGACAGCTACGAGTGCCGTCACGGTATGAACTATACCCGCATTACGGGAAGCAAGAACGGTGTGGAGGCAAGTGTGCTCTTCTTTGTTCCGCTTCACACCTGGGCTGAGGTACAGAAGATGACGCTCAAAAATCAGTCGCAGGAGACGAAGACCCTCAAGGTATTCTCCTTTGCCGAATGGTGCCTGTGGAATGCAGCCACCGATATGGAAAACTTCCAGCGCAACTTCTCCACCGGCGAGGTAGAGGTGGAAGGCTCCACCATCTATCACAAGACCGAGTATCGTGAGCGTCGCAACCACTACGCCTTTTATACCGTCAATACAGAAATCCAGGGATATGACACCGACCGCGAGAGCTTCATCGGACTCTACAACGAGTTCTCTGAGCCACAGGCTGTGACGGAGGGCAAACCACGCAACAGCTTTGCCCACGGCTGGAGCCCTATCGCATCGCATTATATCGAGGTGACACTGCAGCCAGGCGAGAGCCGCGAGCTCATCTTCCTCTTAGGCTATGTGGAGAACGAACAGGACAAGAAGTTCGTCGCCAAGAAGGTCATCAATAAGGAGAAGGCTCATCTGCTTATCCAGCAGTTTAACACTACAGAGAAGGTGGACGCTGCCTTCGCAGAACTCAACCAGTACTGGGACAACCTGCTGAACATCTTCACCATAAAGAGCGGCAACGACAAGTTAGACCGCATGGTGAACATCTGGAACCAGTATCAGTGCATGATCACTTTCTGCATGTCGCGCTCGGCAAGTTTCTTCGAGAGCGGCATCGGTCGTGGCATGGGCTTCCGCGACTCCAACCAGGACCTCGTGGGCTTTGTGCATCAGATTCCCACCCGTGCACGGCAGCGCATCATCGACATTGCCAGCACCCAGTTCCCAGACGGCGGCTGCTATCATCAGTATCAGCCACTCACCAAGCGCGGCAACAACGACATCGGTGGCGGATTCAACGATGATCCATGCTGGCTCATCTTCGGAACCGTGGCTTACATCAAGGAGACGGGCGACTTCTCCATCCTCTCCGAGCAGGTGCCTTTCGACAACCAGCCGGGCAGCGAGGTAAGTCTCTTCGAGCACTTGAAGATTTCGATGAACCATGTCATCAACAACCTCGGTCCTCACAAGTTGCCACTCATCGGACGTGCCGACTGGAACGACTGCCTCAACCTCAACTGCTTCTCGTGGGATCCTAACGAGAGTTTCCAGACAACAGAGAACAAGGGAGAAGGCTCCAAGGCAGAGAGCCTGATGATAGCCGGGCTCTTTGTTGTCACAGGCAAGGACTATGTGGCGCTCTGCAAGCAGCTCGCCAAGGAAGCCGCAAACAGTAGTGAAGGCACTATCGCTGGTCTCGCCGAGAATGACTACCTCGCAGAAGCCAACCGTATGCAGCAGGCAGTAGACCAGATGAGCGAAGCCGTGAAGCAGCACGGATGGGACGGAGAATGGTTCCTCCGCGCCTACGACTTCTTCGGCAACAAGATAGGAAGTGATGAGAACGAGGAGGGCAAGATCTTCATCGAGAGTCAGGGCTGGTGTACCATGGCGGGCATCGGACTGGAAGACGGTCTCTGCGACAAGGCACTGGATAGCGCCAAGGAGCGTCTGGAGTGCGAGCACGGAATGGTGTTAAACAATCCAGCCTATACCACCTATCATGTAGAGATGGGCGAGATTTCCTCTTACCCAGAGGGCTACAAGGAAAATGCCGGCATCTTCTGCCACAACAATCCTTGGGTTATCATCGGTGAGACTGTAGCGGGACGTGGCAACGATGCCTGGAACCACTACACCAAGATACTCCCCAGCTATGTGGAGGAGAAATACCAGACTCTGCACAAGGTAGAGCCTTACGTGAACTGTCAGATGGTGGCAGGCAAGGATGCTGCCCGTCCGGGCGAGGGAAAGAACTCATGGCTCACAGGCACCGCAGCATGGATGTGGTACACCATCAGCGAATTCATTCTCGGCATCAAGCCCGACTACGAGGGTCTTCTCATCGATCCCTGCCTTCCAAGCACCGCTAAGGAGTATGAGGTAGTGCGCAAGTTCCGTGGTGGCGAGTACCACATCGTGATAAAAAATCCCGATGGCAAGGAGAAGGGCGTAAGCCGCATCACCGTAGACGGCAAGCTCATCAGCGGAACCATTGTTCCCTGCTCCCCAGGCAAGCACGAAGTCCACGTAGAGATGTAACTACCCCAAAAACAAAAGAAGAGGGTGTGTCATAAGTCTGTGACGCACCCTCATCTTTATTTTATTAACACTATTCTTACTTACAAGAACTTACTTGACCTCCTTGGAAACAAACTATACTGATAATCAACAAATTAGCATTATCTGGTACAAATATGAATATTCTTCAATCGAACCAAAATAAGAAACACGTGCTTAATTATAGAATTTAATTCATTTTATTGCAGATAATCTATAAATTTCATGCAAATATTCTTTATATACCTCAAATCCGCAACTAAGCCCTTCAATGTCCTTTTTGCGTGTACACGTCCTATCATTACTGAATTATCAGATAAATTGAGGCTGAAGCACCCACTTCTGCCTACAATACTCTTACCCCACAATGCGACTTGAGACAATACGCAGTATCATACACATAAGTTGTAGGCGTCATCCAAAATCAGTCTGGAATACATCTGCGTAAGCATTGTTACAGGTATAGATATTCAGCACATACCGCCTTGATGTTCTGATCCACTTGGCTGGTACAGAGACAAATCTGAAGACAAACGCTTTTATGCGGCTTGTTGCATTGAGTCCGAACCTCTTTATGTCAAGGCTTTGCATCATACTTCTCAGTTCCCATGAACTGATGGTCGAAATCAACATCATACATCTCGCCCTCTTTCAGTTGGCCAAATGCAAACATACAATTGAGCAGTAAAGTATTGAGAGTGTCAGCCGTATTGAAATCGTAATTCTTACCCATATCTGATGTGTGTGAGATGTTTTCTTGCGTCAGCTCCTTTATCGCTCTGAGGATAGTGTCAGAGCTACAAGTGCGAAGTGTCGGATGAAGTGAGAGATGGTTCATCAAATGAGTAGAGACATCCTCAACACATATCCTCCACAGAAGTAGATACTCATGAGAGAACGGATAATTTCGCTGTACTGATAACCGAACGATCTACACCTTAGACCGAGGTTGAGTCGATTACAGATGACAATGTGGAGTCAAATTGTTCCATGATTGAAAATATTCCTCCGATAGGAGTGAGTTTCTCAGATTTAATTTGTATCTTTGCAATGTCATATCAGAGTTTTGCTTATTTATTTTTGCAACACTAAGATAAGTGAATTCTTCGACATGGCAAAATCATGGGCAACTTTTTGTTGCTCAGGTACTTAAAAAGTTTAATTTACAATAGTGTTGCGGAATTCAGGTTCTGAGGATTAATACCTACCTTTGCACCCAAATACAATCAATATGAATAAAGACATTAATCGTTTAAAGGTTGTTTTGGCTGAGAAAAAACGAACAAACAAGTGGCTCGCAGAACAACTTGGAAAAGATCCTGCCACTGTTTCCAAATGATGCACTAATACATTGCAACCAAATGTGGAAACTATGGTAGAGATTGCAAAGTATTTGCAGGTTGAAATACATGAATTATTTTGGCCAATACAGTAGCCTGCACATACGCAACAAACAAAACAACAAATAATCACTCAAAAAAATGACAACGAATCATAATATATACATACATGCATCACAGCATATGATGCACACAGAAGATAATTCTATCGACTTGGTAGTAACCTCACCTCCATATCCAATGATAGAGATGTGGGATGAGATTTTGGGTGAACAAAATCCCAATATCTTAGAATATTTGGAGAATGAGCCGGAAAAGGCATTTGAAATGATGCATCAAGAATTAGATAAGGTCTGGAAAGAATGCTTCCGAGTAATTAAACCTGGAGGTTTCTTGTGCATCAATATTGGCGATGCAACAAGAACCATAAATGGCAAGTTTACTCTCTACAATAACCATAGCCGTATTACCAAAGCTTGTATTGACTTCGGATTTGTTGGCTTACCAAATATCATTTGGAGAAAACAAACAAATGCACCCAATAAATTTATGGGAAGTGGTATGCTACCTTGTGGCGCCTATGTAACTTTAGAACATGAATGGATCCTCATTTTTAGAAAAGGAGATAAGCGTATATTTAAAAGTGCCAACGAGAAATTGGCGCGCATGAAGAGTTCTTTCTTTTGGGAAGAAAGAAATGTGTGGTTTTCAGATGTATGGGATATCAAGGGAACAAAGCAGAATTTACAAAAATCGAAAACAAGAGAAAGAAGTGCAGCTTTCCCATTTGAGATTCCATACAGACTAATAAATATGTTCTCACAAAAAAGCGACATGATTCTTGATCCATTTTTAGGAACAGGCACAACGATGCAAGCTGCAATCTTAACTGGAAGAAATTCTTGCGGCTATGACATTGATGCAAATTTTGAAACTATTATAAGAGAAGGCATTGAAAGTCTTGATATTGATCTCTGTAATAGCTCTATCAAGAAACGTTTTGATGCGCATAAACAATTTGTAGAAGAAAGAGAAATATCTGGCAAAAAGGTAAAGTATTTCAACAACACTCTAAACTACAAGGTAATGACTAAACAAGAGACCGAAATTGAACTAAATTATTTAACTTCAATAACTCGAAAAGAGTCAGGAGAATACGTTGTCGAATTAGAAGATCATTCGGATCTTTCAGCTATGCCATTCAAAGAAAACTTATTTGCTACAACAAAATAAAATGACGACCAATCATATTCTCATAAACGGTGATAGCCGAAACATGTCACAGATTCAAGATGAATCTGTTCAATTGATTATTACATCACCTCCGTATTGGCAATTGAAGGACTATGGTACAGAAAAACAGATTGGTTTCAATGATACTTATGAAACATATATCAACAATCTCAATCTTGTCTGGAAAGAGTGTCATCGAATTCTATCTTCTGGTTGTCGCATGTGTATCAACATTGGGGATCAGTTTGCCCGATCTTTTTATTATGGTCGATACAAGGTCATACCTATACATTCCGAGATCATTCATTTCTGTGAATTGATAGGTTTTGACTACATGGGCAGTATCATATGGCAAAAGCCAACATCTATGCATACAACAGGAGGTCAACAAGTTATGGGCAGTTATCCTTATCCACGAGGAGGTATGGTCAAAATTGATTTTGAACACATTCTGTTATTCAAGAAATTAGGAAAGGCTCCAACTCCTTCAAAGGAAGCAAAGGAATCCTCAGTTTTGACAAAGGAGGAATGGGACGAATATTTCTCTTCGCATTGGACTTTCTATGGTGCCAAACAGAATCGTCATATTGCAGTATTCCCAGAAGAACTTCCTAAACGACTGATAAAGATGTTTTCATTTGTTGGGGATACTATCTGTGATCCTTTCATGGGGAGCGGTACAACAGCATTGGCTGCAAGAAATCTTGGACGCAACTCTGTGGGATATGAACTTAATAAGGATTTTCGTGCTTTCTATAAGGAGAAAGTTATAGATGGTGACATAAACAAGCAAGATATTTTTTCGTTTAAAGAAGACACATCCTTTTTTGACTACCATAAAGCTATTGATATGTTGGCATACCGATTTGTTGATGTTCACAAAATGGATAAGTTAGTTAATGTAAAAGAACAGACTTATGGGTCGAAGTTTGAAATAGATCAAAATGTGCTAACCCAGATAAAAGACAAGACTAACGTTAATACATTATCAAACAATCCTGCACCAACAGTTCTAATCAACCATGCTCGTGCATCTCTAAAAAAGCAGATGATAGAAAAGGGAATTTGTTATCTACGTGCTGGCGATTCTAAAGGCTCCGTCCTTGTGACTCCAGGATTTGAACGAATGCAATATGTATTACTTCATACAAACGGAAAGGATCCACATTTATTCAAACTGAGAAATAAAGGTTGCTTCAAAATATGGACAAAAGAAAATCTCAAAGAAATCGGTTTCTCTCCTGAGCATGCTTCATATTACATAGTGCTACAATTTGATAATTCAAAAGAGATTGAACTTCGTAAGAATCTAAAAATTAACGAAAGATATAATACGTTTAAAGCAAGAATTGTGGATTTGAATGAAATAGAATAGAGGGTTTGAAAACCCTCTATTCTTTATAACAATTAGGCTATGCTTTAGGCTTATGATGAAAATATCTAATTGAAGTTCTTAGCTTTATAGTAGTCCAAACTTCTGACTCAGGAGGATCAGTAAGAGCATTAGCTGGCATATTAAAATTTATTCCTTCTTCTAACAAATCATATGTAACAATAGGGCAAACAAAATGTTCTTGTTTGTGTTTATTCCCATAAGACGAACTTTTAATCTGTAAAGGATAAAACTTAGGACCTTTAGGATCAATTATATACCCATCAATACCTTGCCTTTCATCTTCAATTGATCCCAAAATCCAATCAAAATGATGATTTTCTGCTATTGTCTTCAAAATTAACTTTTGAGCTTCAAGACCACAATAAGTTTTTTCATAAACCAAATTTTCAAGCCAAGATTGAACTTTTTTTTCAGTCAGTTGATTTATATTATTCTTGACCTCGTCCATCTTCGCCATAATATCATGCACCCCCTGTTCGATACCATTCATATGAACGTTTTCAAATCTTTTAGTATTTCCTCTACCTTTCAGAACTTGAATATCAGTCAATGTATGGTGAAATGTTTTCCAATCCTCAAGTGTTCCTTGGGGGTGTTCTTCCCTAAATCGTTTGATGAGTTCAGAAACCTGACCTACATTTTCAGGTTTTGTACCTCTTGCCCACCCATTAACATCATTAATAAAACCAGACGTATATTTAGGTAAATCTGGAGTAGCATTTAATTGAAAAAGATTTTGACCATCATATCGAATGTCTGGTTCATTAATATGCTTATGTCTTACCATAATAATCAAAAATCTGCTGGGTTATACTCTATGTTTATTCCATCCTTCTTCTTGTCATAATACACAATTGGCACTTTTATAGATTCTAACAAATGTGCCTCAAATTTGTAGGTAGATGATTTAATTTGGATGGGTTTGTCTCCTATAAAACCATCAATTCCCTGTGCTTCCTCGTCAGGATTTGCCTCTCTCCACTCCTTTCCCATTTGAGAAGCAATAGCAGAAATAATTGCAGTTTGAAATCTGAGTCCACAATAGGTTTTACCATAGACAAGATCCTTGACCCAGTTCTCAACCATATCTTTTGTTATAGCATTGAAAGCTGCTTTCATTGTTTCATACATATTCCAAATCTTATCCGTAGCATCATTAACGGCATTCGGATAACGTTCGGTGTACCATTCAATCCACTCATCGATAGATTTTCCATCAAACTCTTTAATGAGCTCTGACATTTGACCAACAACCTTAGGACGTGTACCACCTGCGTTACTATTCACCAAGTTAATTACCTGCGTTACATATTTAGGAAATTTGTACTGGGGAGCATTAGATAATCCAGCAACTTCAACGTTTGAAATCTTGAACTTCTTCATAAGAATGTTATAATTTGAAATTATTGAAATAGTTCTGTTATATGAACTCCTAAACCATTTGCAATTTTATAAATGCAAACGAGCGAAGGGTTGCGCTCAAGACGTTCCACCATACCTATATAAGTACGATGGAGTTCTGCCCTCTCTGCAAGTTTTTCCTGAGAGATGCCTTGCTCTTCGCGAAGTGTTCTAACTCTTTGAGCGAACATCTTCAAATATTCTTTATCTTCCATAATTTGCATACAAATGTATAATAGTTTATTGTATATAATATAAGACAATGTCAACATACAATTGTATGCTTCAAGCTTAAACTTCAAGGTTTGTAAGATGTATTTCAATATTGTTAACCAAAAATAAGCTAATTTACAAAAAGATAATTATTTTTCAACAACAAAGGGGTACTTTTACAAAAGCATTTCGAAATTTTGCACTTGCTTGTTGAATTCGCGATAATGGTTGGAGCATACCAACAGTTAAAGAAAAGAGTAATCCTGACCGAATTGAAACTTGCCTAAGCTGAAAAGAAACATAAAGGACACTACGGAAACAACTATGAAAACTCCCCTGTAACTACGGTAACTCCTGCTAATACTACGGAAAACATTCTTAGAAGTTGCGCCAAATGGTTCTACAATATCTCGGCAATGCAGGAAATGAAGGTGCCAAACGAGATAGTATATACGAATATCTAAAGGATGTTCTTCCGCAAAACAAGACGGAAGAACAAAGACTTCGTATGCTCGGAGATTTACTAAAAGCCATGAAAATGGAAAAACTGATAAAAACCGATGGACGGTATTGGTTTCTTCTGTGAAAAAACCGTCGAAATTCGACGAAAATCACATACTTCCATCGAAAACTCGTCGAAATAGTTTCATTTTCGTCGTAATTCAACAGAATTCATAGCGAAAACATCCAATTATAGCGGACACCGTCAAAAAACTGACCGATTTATTTGGACTTAAAATACAAAGAATATGTTATTAGGAAACAAGATAAAGTCTCTTAGAGACGAACAAGGAATATTGCAAGGCCAAGTGACTGCATATTTAGAAATAGCCTTTTTTCTCAATACAAAAAAAGCACACAACCGAATCGTTTCCTTTTCAGTTGTGTGCTTTAATTATATATTAACTTAACAAATCTCTTTTGAGAGAGAGGAGCATCAATGAGAGGCTCCTCATCGGCAGGAGAGATTACTTAACCTCCTCGAATATAAATACAACTGATTATCAATATATTACAAACTACATGGTACAAATATGATTTGTTATAAAGCCAATAATACAGACATTGCTACTTAACAGATCTATATATGTCACCCAATTTATGATTTAAGTATTATTATGTATTTTTAATGGTAAGGACAGCTCTTATCAGATGTTTGCATTGCGTGTACGCTTGGTTGCAGATAGTATGCCTTTGTTGTCATAAAGCATTTGTATACAAGGAACTTCGCAAAGTGTGTCTATTTATATCTTTCGTTTTTTACGAAAAAGCAGTGTACCTTTGCAAACGAAAACGAGAAACAGATAAATATGGCAAGAAACAGAAACATATTGCTCACGCTGACGATAGAAAGTCCTATAGTGCTTGTAGCATCTATGGTGGCTTTTCATCTGCGTGAGTCTGTGGTTATGCCTATGGAAGTTTCTGCTTTCATATTGGTGGCAATCTATGCTTGCTTAAAGACTGTATCAATTCTTTGTCTGCCTACTATCAAAAGAGGGGTCTCCGAACAGCAATGTGTACCGATGAAAGTTCGGGCGACAGAGGACAAGTATAATGTTGAAGATAGCAATATCCAAAAACAACGAATGGAGCTGTTTCACCAAGAATATCAATACGAACAACAGCAATATGTGCAGCGAAAAGAAAAAGCCGATGAAGCGAAACTTCAGGCTGTACTGAAATACACAAAAGACATATTCAAGAGTTTGGATTTTGAAGAAACTGAAATATTCCAACTTTGTGAGTGCGTCCGCTATTTTGTCACCAACAAGCAACCTCTCTCTCAAACAGACATTCGTATCAAAAGGCGAGCAACTGTCACTCAGATTGCATTGAAGAACTTTGCATGGAACATTGCCTTTCAATATAACATTGGAGGTGATACCACTGCATTGTTCGTAATGCATACTTTCAGCGAATGGTTCGCTAATTCTACGCTTGAGACTATCAGAAAGAATCTGCGCACTACAACAGGTAGGCATAAGATTGAAATCAATGAGAAAATTGCAAATTAAAATTCTTACGATTCACTATGGGGTATCCATAACTTATTGCCGTTACTATGTGTAATTTGTCCATATAAGCCCTGTAATCATCCGAAATTAGGAGAAATATTCTTTTCTTTCGGATAAAAGCTGTAACTTTGCCAAAAATTGTCAAGACAATAATACGAATATGTTGTTTACGGAAAAAATTAAAGACTTACGGTTGCATAGCCAGCTACCTCAAAGGAAATTGGCTGCAGCTTTAGATATAGATACGGCCACCTATTGTAAAATAGAAAAAGGAGAGCGAAAGGCTCGAAAAGAGCAAGTCGAATTATTAGCTTCCGTATTTGAGGTAGATAAGAAAGAATTACTTGCACTGTGGTTGGCAGATAAAGTTACAGATATAGTTTCTGACAATGGACAAATTGCTCGTAATGCACTCTCTTTGGCAGTGGAAAACTTAGAATACAAAGAACAAAATGATAAAGTCAAAAGCATATAAACTTCCAGAAGAAATTGAAGAGGCTATTGTTGCCGAAAGTCGTTCTTCATATGGTCTACATACATACGTCAGCTTGTTTAGCAGTGCTGGCGTGGGATGCTATGGCTTTAAGGAAGAGGGCTTTTACTGTGTCGCAACTGTAGAATTACTTGAAAAGCGTCTTAAAATACAATCCTATAACAACAAGTGTGTCTATAAGAGTGGGTATATTTGTGGAGATATGACAACACAGGAGACAAAAGATAGGGTCTTCGCTGAATTGGAAATGTGGAAAAAGGGCTTTCATGTTACCGATTTAGATGTACTTATTGCCACTCCTCCCTGTCAAGGTATGTCTGTTGCTAATCATAAGAAAAAGAAAGATGAGATAATAAGAAATTCCTTAGTTGTCGAGTCTATAAAAATGGTTCATCAGATAAAGCCTAAATTCTTTATCTTTGAGAATGTACGAGCATTTTTGACATCTGTATGCACTGATGTTGATGGCAATGCAAAAAGCATAAAAGAAGCGATAGAAATGAACCTTGGTGGATTATACAATATCCTGTATAAAGTTATAAACTTTAAGGATTACGGAAATCCATCAAGCCGTACTCGTACACTTGTCATTGGAGTAAGAAAGGATATTAAGGAGATAACTCCATGTGATGTTTTCCCTGACAAGCAACCAGAGAGAACACTTAGACAAGTGATAGGGCATCTTCCATCTTTGAAGAAAATGGGAGAAATTTCAGAGAATGACATATATCATAATTTCAGAAAATACAATCCGAAAATGGAAGCATGGATTTCTGAAATTAAAGAGGGACAATCAGCGTTTGACAATACAGACATTAATCGTATTCCGCATACGGTTAAAAATGGAGTTGTTGTATATAACGCCCAAAAGAATGGCGACAAGTACACTCGTCAATATTGGGACAAGGTTGCTCCATGCATACATACGCGAAATGACATCATGGCAAGTCAAAATACTGTTCATCCTGTAGATAATAGGGTGTTTAGCATTAGAGAAGTTATGCTTATGATGTCAGTGCCAGAGTCGTTCAATTGGTCTGATATTCCATTTGAAAAACTCAATGCTTTAGCACCTAAAGAGAAAGAAGCATTCCTTAAAAAAGAGGAAATGAATATTCGCCAAACTTTGGGCGAAGCTGTGCCTACTATCATTTTCAGACAGATAGCCAATAAAATACGTAGAGTCTTGTGCAAGCCGACCCTGACTGAGCAAGATGCGAAAGGCATAATCGAACGAAGAAAACTTACTGACATTGAAAGTTTGCTAAGATTTATCAGAACAAACAATTCATACAAGTTTGCGGAGCTATCAAAAATAGCGGAGTTGGCAAATGCCCAAAGAGAAAATAATGCTGCGTACTATACAAGGCAAGATACCTGTTTCACTATTGTAAGCAAACTTCCAGAAGCAAAAGAATATACCACTCTTGACATTTTGGAACCTTCAGTAGGTGTGGGTAACTTTCTCCCAACATTGATACAAAAGTACACAGATGTGCCAGTTGTAAATATTGATGTAGTGGATATTGATGAAAACAGCATAGCTATACTACAAGCTCTTGTTGAAAAAATCAATGTTCCACAAAATATACATATCAAATACATTGTGGCAGATTCACTACTATATAATTTTGAGAAGAAATATGACATAGTGATTGGAAATCCACCATATATGAAAATAACAAAAGACAAGAAACTTCTTGCTTTGTATAAGGAACAGGCTCAAAATAAAGACACTAACAATATTTTTGCATTCTTCATAGAAAAAATGATGAGTGTTGGAAATGTTGTGTCTCTAATCGTACCAAAGAGTTTGATAAATGCGCCAGAGTTCAATCAGACAAGAGCCATAATGAAAGAAAAGCGTATAGCCAATATTATTGACTTTGGCGAGAAAGGTTTTAAGGGCGTTAAAATAGAAACCATAAGCTTTTTCCTTGACTCTCGAAAAACTCCAGACATGACGACGATAGAGTCCTATATAACGGAGGATGTTAGATGCTGCCCACAAGAGTACATTACTGATGACAAGTTCCCATATTGGCTCATTTATAGAGATTCGTCTTTCGATAAAGTAGCCAACGAGATGAACTTTAATGTATTTAAGGCATATAGAGACCGAGTTATAACAAAAGCTCGTACAAAAGCAAGTGGACGCATTCGGGTGCTGAAATCACGCAATATCGGGAATAATAAAATCGTTAATATTGCAGACTATGATAGTTATATTGATGATTTGGAAGGCCTTGATGTAGCAAAGTATATGAACCAAGATTGTATTCTACTTCCGAACTTGACTTACAATCCAAGAGCTTGCTTTATGCCAAGCAATTGTATCGCAGACGGTTCGGTGGCAATACTTACAACAATAGACCCGTCTGTTAACATAACAGAGGATGATTTGGCATTTTACGCAACAGATGATTTTTCTAAATTCTATTCTGTTGCCAGAAATCGTGGCACTCGTTCTTTGAATATAGACAACAACTCTGTTTTCTTTTTTGGAACATTAAAACAGCATAACATATGAGAATAGAAGATATACAAGAGCATCTTGACAAATACAATGACTATGACATCAGAAAGAACAAAAATTGTCGATTCGTTGATCAAAAATGTACGCCAGATATAGTTTGTTTCATTGCAGACTGTATTCTGAACACTGACTGTGCAACAAAGGCATTCACTGTAAGTGATTTGTGGAAAACACAATTCTTCATTGAGAATACTAGGATTGTGTTTCATAAGCCGTATGCGGACAACGAGTCTGCTCACAATGAATATGACAAAGTTTTGGCTCAGCCATTGAAACTTTTGGCTTATGCCCATGTACTTGAACTTGACGATTCCCAACGTCATCTGGTATTTGGCGTGAATAATATGGAAATTTTGGAGTATATAGCTTCTCGTGAAAGGAATGCATTTAACTTTCTACAAGTATTCTTTCATAAAGTAGTCTCAGCAAGTGGCATTGAACGTTTCTTCAGAGAATACAAAGAGAGTTGTACTAATGCCACAAAAGGTGAAATCAGAGCGGCTAAAAACACTTTATATGACAAGTATCATCGTTTCATTAGTGCGAATACTCCCACAAAGTCAAAATTGGATACAACCCGAATGCTTCACAAGGTACTGAATGTATTTGCATATTCAGAGATGATGCCTGGTAGCAACTGCAAATTGCAAAACTGGGGAGACCTCATGTATAATAAGGTTAATTGGCGTGATGAATATACAGGTAAAGAGAAAACAAAGACACGAAATGAAGCTAAAGCACATGATACGGATGATATAAATGCAAATTTCTATATAGATTACCAGGTCAATAAAGCGATTAAGAATGTTAAGCGTCAGCAAGGAGACACAAGTGAAGTTCATGATGAATTGGCTACTGGTATAGCAACAGAGGTTCACCATATATTCCCTAAATCACAGTTCCCGATGATAGCCTCATATTACGAGAATTTGATATTGCTGACAAGTAGCCAGCACAGGCAAAAAGCGCATCCCAAAGGCAATACACAGGTAGTGGATAAAGACTATCAGTTGACTTGTCTCATGGCAAAATCGCAAACGATAGAAGCCTCACTCAATGAGGGGGACAACTTCTATCGCAAGGAATCGTTTGTCTATGTAGTGAACACAGGATTGGACGAACACATAGAGGAAAACATATCATTTATGGATATACGAAAATTCCTTGTGAATAAGTATTTGGAGTTTTAATTGTACTTTCCAATAACCATATAGATATAATAACAATGTCTCGCATTATAAATATCAGAATAAAAAATTATCGTTGCTTCAAAGATTTCACAGCACACTTTGAAGAAAGATTCATAGTTCTAATAGGTAGGGGTGATTCTGGCAAATCATCCTTACTAAAAGCTATTGAGGCTTTGTTGAGTCCATTATGGAATTACTCTTTTTCTGATTGGGACTTTTATAATGGAGACATTGAGACTCCTATCCAGATAGAAGCAGATATTGCAGATCTACCAGAAGAACTGTTTGACTTGGATAGCATTGGATTTTCATACAAGTTAAAACGTAAATCTGGCGAAATATCAACAAATATCGAAAAAGAAGAAGATGGTGATGAGCAAATTGTAACATTACGTCTTGTGGTAGATGCAACATTGGAGCCTAAATGGTATGTTGTAAGTGGACGAGAAAATGTTGAAAATATTGAACTTAGTTCAAAAGACAGGGAATTGTTCAATTCATTTCTTGTTGCGGACACTGCTGACAGTCAGTTTTCTTATCATCGAACTTCACCACTACATTCTATTGCTCACTGTACACTTACAGAACGAAAAGAGGTTGAACAGAAAATGCTCGCAACAGTTAGAGCAGCTTTTAAAGCAGGTAAAGATGCATCAAAATTTGAAGAACTTGAAAATGGACTGACTGAAATTTCTAATAATTTGGTGAAATTTGGTTTGAGAGGAGATTCTTTGAAACCATTATTGGATTACAAGGAGAATGCATACACACTAAGAAATGTTGCTATACACCAATATAACAGACCTTTTAGATTGATGGGCAATGGTTCCAAACGTTTATTGTCTATGGCAATACAAATGGAACTTACTAAACAAGGTGGCATCGTTCTCATTGATGAAATAGAGCAGGGATTAGAATTTGATAGAGTTACTAATATCGTCAGATTATTCAAAAATGCGTCAAATGGTCAAGTGTTCGTAAGTACCCATTCTACACATGTAGTATGTGAAGCTTCTACAAACAACTTTACATGATTAGTACTAATCATAAAACTGCTTATTCATTTAATGAAGAAAATATTTCTCTACTAAGGAAACAACCGCATGTATTTTTTGCAAAGAGAATTATTTGTTGCGAGGGAAAAACAGAACTTGGTATCGTACGAAAATTAGATGAACAATTGAATTTGAGTGGAAACGGATTTTCCTCAAAAGGAATAGTTGCAGCTGATTGTGGCGGAGGAACAAACCACTATCAATGTGCTATTGATCTGCATAAAAAAGGATTTGATGTTTGTGTAATAAGTGATAATGATGTTTTGAAAGATGACAAGTTAAAAAGTCTTCATAATCAAGCTCTTGAATTAGGTATAACCGTTATAAGATGGGATGAGGGATGTTCTTTTGAGGGACAATTATTCAAAGACCTAAAATGGGAAAATGTCAATGAATTAGTAGCGTTAGCGAATGAACTAAATGAAGATAAAGATATCTATGCTTCTATAGAATTCAAAGACGTAAACAAATTAAAAGACCCTCAAAATGACACAAATGAGTTGAGAGAGCGCATTGCAAAAAAGGCAAAAGGCTCCAAAAATAGTACAGCATGGTTCAAAAACATAGAAAAAGCAGAACGTGTTGGTGATTTGTTATGGGACTGCTTTTGGAATAACAAAATCGACAATAACAGCAGCCTATACAAACAAATGGACAAATTAAGACTATGGATAGCGAAATAGACAATTATCTAAAAGATAATAAATCTTTAGTAATAGCTCCAGCTGGGCATGGAAAAACCACGCTGTTGACAAAGTGTATTCTTAGGCTTCAAACGTCTAAGAACATACTCATTCTGACTCATACCCATGCAGGAATTGCTTCAATAAAACAGAAGATGTCCAAGGAACGCATATCTTTGAAAAACGTATGTATTTCAACAATAACAGGCTTCGCTCAACATATCGCAATATTGTTCTATGGGAAAAAGATACTTGAAAAACAAGAGGATAAAAAGTATTTTAATGATATTCAAGAGCAAGTATTGCGTATTATATCATTGAATGGAGTGCTCAATATTATAAAAAGAACTTATTCCGTAATTTTTGTAGATGAGTATCAAGATTGCTCCATAATTCAACACAAAATAATTGAGAAAATATCGTCTGTTATACCAACGCATTTGCTTGGAGACCCACTACAGGCTATAATTCGCTTTAATGATGAGCCTGTAGATTTTTCTATACACTTGCACAATTTTAAGGAATACAATTTTCTTTCCATCCCATGGCGATGGTATAATTGTGGCAATAAAGACTTAGGAGAAAGCGTAATAAAAATGCGTAAACTTTTATCAAATAATTCCAAAATAGAATTAGATGATTCAAATGAATTCAAAGGCGTATTCTTTTACAAACACTCCACAGAGGAGCAGAATTTTTGGCCTACATTAGGTAAAACTCTTTTGGAATTAAAGTCTGATAGTATACTTATACTATTTCCTCCTATTGTTGAATGTGGAATAACTTACCGAGCAAAATGCCGCCAAAGATTCGATTTCAAGCACGACTTTGAATTGCTGGAAGCCATTGATGATAAGGATTTCTACAAATGCGCTCAAACAATAGACTCCCTCAGATGTGAAACGGGGAAAATAACGGGGGATTTGCTTATAAAATTGTTAGAAACAATCTCTTTCAACAAAGGAGATGTTACTGAATGGTTTTCTTCCAAAGGTGTTAAACACAAACGGACTGAAAAAGAAAAGTGCAATACCATAAAGATAATGTATGAAAATTTTGTACAGTCAAAAAGTTTTGATGCGTTATATCAGATAATTGATTATGCTCATACAAAATTAAAATGGAAATATAAAAGACCTGCATTATTGAATGCTATAAAGAAAGTCCTACATGATTATAGGGAGTCATCTTGCTTAGAGCGTATGAAAACGTACAAGAACAAGATACGTATAGTTGGTCGAAAAGTAAAGGGAAAATGTATAGGTAATACATGGCTAACAAAAGGATTAGAGTTTGATGACGTTATCATATTGGATGCACATAAATATAAAGACTGTAATAATTTTTATGTGGCGGTTTCACGCGCATGCAAGAATTTGTATATCTTTTCTGAAACTTCAACTCTGAAATTTTAGAAAAATAAGAGGACGCATAGTTCTTTCAAAAAATCAATTAAGTGTGAAAGCTTTTACCTCAAGTCGGGATTAATACAGACCCGACTTGAGAATTAATCCAAACATTAGATTCACCCATCTTTTGGGTTAAGCTTTGGCTATCAGATACAAGGCGATTACACCATAAACCGCTATTTGTACTGCGCACCACACCTTTAACCAAAAGTCAGACAGCCACATGCCCTTGCCTCGTTTACAAACTTCGCTAATACGTTGCTCATGAGCTTTTATCATGGCTAACTGTTCTGCAACGTGTTTCTCCAAAAGCTCCATTTCTTCTTGGATATAACCATTCTTCATTAGGCGAAATTGGTCAATGTCTGTTTGCTTGACAGATAATTCTATTGGCTGCAAAGTTATGTTCTTCAGTTGCTCTACAACAGACAATAAGCATTTGTTCAACTGAGTGGTTGCTTCTATGAGTTTGGCTATTTTGTCAGTCTCTGTCTTCAGTGTTTCTGTATTGTCAACACTCTGCATCAGAGTGGAAATGTCAACCTTGTCGTTCTTTGATGTTCTCATATAGTAAAATTGTTTTGATGTTCATCGTCTGTTTCCTCTTTTGATAGCAGGACGGCACATGTGGCTTGCCATTCGTGCGCATCGTCTTGCCCACTCCAAATCATCTTCATCCTTGCCTCTTCCCCAACCATCGGGAGTGCCGCCACCACCGCCAGAAGATTCTGACATCTGCGTAGCCGCATCAAGATAGCCAGCGAAAAGAAGAATGGCTGTTCGCTGCAAATCATTGATAGTGGCGAATACGTTGTTCTCTGATAACGACACTTCTTGCATAAGAATATCGTTAACATTCGATGGAATATCTATCTCGTAGTCACAATAATTCCAGTTAAAGGAATGGTGTACCAACGGTTGGGATTGGAACTCGTTGCAGTTTCTGCACCTTGCATTATTTGCAGTTTGCAGTTCTACAGATGTATTCTCCTCATGATTCTCTTCTGCATTTTCTTTTTGGAGAATTTCTTTGTGCAGTTCATTCCATGTCGCTTCTATCTTCGATGGCATAAGGTTTCTGCCTTTACCAAGGGACGAAGATTTATAAGTGGAGTTGCCTTTCTTTATGGAATATCCACGGACAACATCTTGTGAGTCCTTTTGCAACATCACATCATAGCCATATTGTTTTAGTCGCTCCACATAATCATTCCATTTAAACCTATCCATAGAACGGAGAGCATCCATACAGGCATTCGTTATCTCTTGTTTGTTTCGCATTGAAATGTCGGATGCCTGTACCCACCCTCTACGCTTTGTGATGTTATTGGCAGCAGCCATTGCTCTAATATGAATGTTGTGGTCATTATTGATATTGCCGTCATTGTCTATGCGGTTGGCATCGATATGGAGGTGTAAAATACCACTTTTGCTGTCACGATGAAGTGACACTACATATTGACTGTTGCGGAGATTGGTGTGCCTGTCTTTTGCTCGTTTGGCTTCTTTCGACAAATCAATAGAGTCAAACTCACGAATGAAATCGTCTGCAAGTTTTTCCCAATCATCATTAGTCCAGCCTTTGGTTTCTTCAGATGTTGGCGATACCTCTATTCTAATCATGTTGTTCTTGATTGCCTTTGGATACTCGCCAGAAAACTTTGCTTGATGCAATAACATTCTTGACCATAAAGACTCCGCAGACACATTGTCGGGCAACAGGTGCAACTTGATAATGTCTGCCTTGTCTTTGTTTACTACATATCGCATGGAGTTTGCACCATGTGATATTGCTCTTGCCTTTGCTATCATACTATTCTCTGTGTTTATAATGTCAGATAATCTTTGATGTCGCCCCAACGAGTAATAAGTGGAATG
>OOBJ01000248.1_pt1 | contig 48814 bp, 34 predicted proteins | sample 1671331 | NCBI WGS metagenome assembly OOBJ01 (sample SAMN06348145, study PRJEB24527) | human gut metagenome | biome: human gut; feature: ankylosing spondylitis patient; material: feces | host: Homo sapiens | place: China | collected 2015-10 | reverse complement strand
CATCATCGGCTGCGGCTCAGCAATTCAAGCAAGCTTGATTGCATTCGCCTTGCACAATGATTCAGCCCGCCCTTGTTAAATCCGAAACTTCAATTAGTAATTCAACTACATGAAAATACAGTCAGCCGATTTCTTGGTGAGCAACAGCCGCGCCGACCAATGTCCGCAGTCCGATTTTCCAGAGTATGCCTTCATTGGCCGAAGCAACGTGGGCAAAAGCAGTTTGATAAATATGCTCACCGGTCGCAAAGCATTGGCCATGACATCGTCAACGCCAGGCAAGACCATGCTCATCAACCACTTTGTTATAAACAATGAGTGGTACCTTGTCGACCTTCCAGGTTATGGCTATGCCAAACGTGGACGTTACGAGGTTGAAAAACTCAAAAAGCTAATCAACTATTATGTACTTCAGCGCCAGCAGCTCACCTGTTTGTTCGTGCTGATAGACTCGCGTCTTGAACCACAAAAAATAGACCTTGAATTTATACGTTTCCTTGGCGAAAACGGCGTGCCGTTCGGCATCATCTTTACCAAGGCCGACAAGCCGAAGCGTGGCGAGCTCAAAAAGAATGTGGAACGATTTTTACAAACCCTGCACGAGGAGTGGGAAGAACTGCCTCCCTATTTCATAACCAGCAGCGACACTGGGCTGGGGCGCGACGAATTTCTTGATTACATAGAGCAAATCAATCAAAGTTTGAAGTGAAGTTGCATCTCTTCTCGTCAATCAAAGCACAAAAGTTCAGGGTGGCACTCATCGTGTCAGCCCTGTTCATTTCGGCCGCATCGCTCATTTATTCGCACTATCTCACGCGTGCCCTTTATGTGGAGGAGGTGGGTAAAATGGACGTGTGGGCACAAGCCATGCGCTCACTTGCCACGGCCGACGAACACACCGACCTCAACCTCGTGCTCAAGGTCATTAACAGCAACCACACCATACCCGTGGTAGTGACCGATGCACATGGCGCCATACTCACCCAACGCAATCTGCACCCCGAGCCTTCGGGGCCCGACTCCCTGCAGCAACTCCAACAAGCTGCAGCCCGAATGCGTCAGCAAGGTGAGGTGTTGCGCATGGACCTTGCCGCCACCGACAACGCACCGCACGAGTATATATACATAGCCTATCAAGAATCCGTGCTCCTACGCCAACTCACCATCTACCCGTATGTGCAGTTAGTGGTAGTAGCCATCTTCTTCGGTGTGGCGGTTGCAGCCTTGTTGGCTGCCAAGCGTGCAGAGCAAAACCGTGTGTGGGTAGGGCTGTCGCGCGAAACGGCGCACCAGCTTGGCACCCCCATATCTTCGCTCATGGCGTGGAGCGAAGTGCTGCGCGAGAGCTATCCTGATGATGAACTGCTGCCCGAAATGGACAAGGACATACGCCGGTTGCAACTTATAGCCGAACGATTCTCAAAAATAGGTTCGGCCCCCGAACTGCAGCGTCAGGACGTGCGCCCCATTGTGCAACAAGTGGCAGCCTATTACGACCGTCGCAGTTCGGCGCGTGTACATGTGCATGTCGACCTGCCTGCGGTCAAGGTTGAGGCTGCAGTCAATGCCCCCTTGTTTGAGTGGGTTATCGAAAATCTGTGCAAAAATGCCATTGACGCCATGCAGAGCGGTGGTGAACTGACCCTTGCGCTGCGTCGCAATGTGGTGATGCACCACGGCCACCCCTATATGCAAATATTGGTGTCCGACACAGGCAAGGGCATTCCGCACAAACGTTTCAAAACCGTGTTCACCCCCGGCTTCACTACCAAGCGGCGAGGGTGGGGGCTTGGACTCTCATTGGCCAAACGCATCGTTGAGGTGTATCACCACGGACGTATTTATGTGTACGACAGCCAGGTGGGCAAGGGCACAACCTTTGCCATCGAATTGCGAGAAGATGTGGGGTAGGGAGCGAAAGATAGGGTGTTCAATATTGGCATCAAAAAACGAGACCATTTTTGGGGGATTGTAAGTTGCAGCGCGTTTCAAGCAATTTACAATTCCCCAAAATGCTCTTGCTAAAGAATCTATTTTGAACTATTGCAGTCCGGTAATATAGCACGGATCACACCGATTGCACGAGCGAAAAATCCGTGCGATCAGTGTGATCCGTGTGTATAATATCAGAAAGGTTTTACCGGGCAGTAATAATCGTTAATAAACAGAAATTGTGTTATAAAACATACGTTTGCAACTTTGAGTTGTCAGAATAAAGGTGTAATTTGCGCCCGAAACGTCGGAGAAACGCTCCGAATGTGTGTTCAAACAACAGAAAAGTCCATGTTGCAGCATACATAATTACGTGTTATGCGCAGATTGTGGCAAGGGCTTTTTCTTAAATCCCGCAAAAACACCATGAAAGTCTACAATTCGCACGAGATCAAAAACATTGCCCTCCTTGGTAACGATGGCTCAGGCAAGACCACGCTCACTGAAGCCTTGCTTTTTGAATGTGGTCAAATAAAACGTCGTGGACGCATTACGGCTAAAAATACGGTGTCGGACTATTTTCCCGTTGAGCAGGACTATGGTTATTCCGTTTTCTCTACAGTGTTCCACACCGAGTGGAAGGGTAAAAAACTTAACATTATCGACTGTCCGGGTTCGGACGACTTTGTAGGTGCAGCACTTACTGCCTTAAATGTAACCGATACAGCATTGCTGCTCATCAATGGCCAGTTTGGGCCAGAGGTGGGTACGCAAAACCACTTCCGTTATACAGAAAAACTGCACAAGCCCGTCATATTCTTGGTTAACCAGCTTGACTCTGACAGCTGTGACTACGATGCCGTAGTTGACGACCTTCAGAGCATTTATGGCCAAAAGGTAGTGCCCGTGCAATATCCAGTCAAGACAGGGCCTGACTTCAACGCCTTGATTGATGTGATATTGATGAAAAAACTCACTTGGGGCCCCGATGGCGGCGAACCACAGCTTGAGGACATACCGGCCGAGGAGAAAGACAAGGCAGAGGCCATGCACAAAGCCTTGGTTGAGGCCGCAGCCGAAAATGATGAGGGACTGATGGAGAAGTTCTTCGAAACAGAACATCTCACCGAGGACGAAATGCGCGAAGGCATACGCAAGGGCATGGTTACGCGCAGCATCTTCCCCGTATTCTGCGTTTGTGCGTCGAAAAATATGGGCGTAGGCCGACTCATGGAATTCCTTGGCAATGTAGTGCCTTTTGTAGACGAAATGCCCGCAGTGCATAATACACGTGGCGAGGAGGTAAAGCCCGACCCCGCCGGTCCCACTTCTATCTATTTCTTCAAGACAGGTGTCGAACCCCATATTGGCGAGGTGCAGTACTTCAAGGTGATGAGCGGCACCGTGCACGAGGGCGACGACCTGGCCAATGCCGACCGCGGCTCGAAGGAGCGCATGGCACAGATATTTGTGTGCTCGGGCGCCTCGCGCGAAAAGGTTGAGCAACTCCAGGCTGGCGACATCGGTTGCACAGTCAAGCTCAAAGATGTGCGTACCGGCAACACACTCAATGGTAAGGACTGCGAGAACCGTTTCAACTTCATTAAATATCCCAATCCAAAATACACCCGTGCCATCAAGGCCGCTAACGAGGCCGACACCGAAAAGATGATGGCAGCCCTCAACCGCATGAGGCAGGAGGACCCCACTTGGGAGGTGGAGCAAAGCAAAGAGCTGCGCCAGATATTGGTGCATGGCCAAGGCGAATTCCACTTGCGCACACTGAAATGGCGTTTGGAGAACCTTGACAAAATCCCCGTAGAGTTTTATGAGCCGCGCATACCCTACCGCGAAACCATCACCAAGGCCGCACGTGCCGACTATCGACACAAAAAGCAGAGTGGCGGTGCTGGTCAGTTTGGCGAGGTACACCTCGTGGTAGAACCCTATAGCGACGGCATGCCCGACCCCACAGTCTACAAGTTTGGCGGTCAGGAAATTCGTGTCACCATCAAGGGCAAGGAAGAGATACCCTTGGAGTGGGGTGGCAAACTCGTGTTTATCAATTCAGTAGTAGGTGGTGCCATCGATGCACGCTTTATGCCAGCCATACTGAAGGGCATCATGAGCCGCATGGAGCAAGGACCGCTCACAGGCAGCTATGCCCGCGATGTGCGCGTGGTAGTGTATGATGGCAAGATGCACCCGGTTGACTCTAACGAACTCTCATTCATGCTTGCAGGCCGCAACGCCTTCAGCCAGGCATTCAAGGAGGCTGGGCCAAAGATTCTCGAACCCATCTACGATGTAGAAGTGTTCGTGCCGGCCGACAAGATGGGCGATGTCATGAGCGACCTCCAGGGTCGCCGCGGCCTGATTGTGGGCATGAGCAGCGAAAACGGTTACGAAAAGCTCCAAGCCAAGGTGCCGCTCAAGGAAATGTCAAACTATTCTACTTCACTCAGTTCGCTCACAGGTGGCCGTGCTTCGTTCATCATGAAGTTTGCCAGCTACGAACTTGTGCCGGGCGACTTGCAGAAGAAACTCATCGAGGCGCACGAGGCCGAAGGCTGATCAGTCATTGGTTTGCAAGAGTTATTTAAGAACGACACTGTTATATAACAAAACGATATAAACGACAATAGAGACAATGGTGACAATACTGTCAATCGTTGTCTCTATTGTCGTTATAATAAATGCGACATTTGCCAAAATGCGCTATCACTTACAGCCAGCGCTTAAATACACTGATATACTTGGTTTTGAGCCACTGCGTCAGTACGCAGTATGACAGCAGAATGCCTATAAGCCAGGGAAAGTATGACAAAGGCAATGGGGTGAGGCCAATGGCGCTGCCAAATGGGGTGAACGGAATGCAAATGCCAATAGCCATAATGGCGCATGTCATCAGTATCACTGGCCACGAAGCAGTACTTTGCACAAACGGAATTTTACGCGTGCGAATCATGTGTACAATCAACGTCTGCGAGAGCAAACCTTCGACAAACCAACCTGATTGGAACAAAGTCTCTGTTTCGGGGCCTTGACACTCAAACACCCACCACATTACCACATAGGTGACAATGTCGAATATCGAACTGATAGGCCCAATCCAAATCATAAACCGGCTCAAGTCGCCCGAATCCCATACGCGAGGTTTTTGCAAGTACTCATTGTCCATGCGGTCGAATGGAATGGTAGTTTGCGAAATGTCGTAGAGCAAATTCTGAATGAGTAAGTGGACGGGCAACATGGGCAAGAAGGGCAAGAAGGCACTTGCCGCCAGCACACTAAACATGTTGCCGAAATTAGAGCTTGCCGTCATCTTAACATATTTCACAATGTTGCCAAACGTCTTTCGTCCTTCCAGCACCCCATTTTCCAATACCATCAAGTCCTTTTCAAGCAAGATTATGTCGGCACTCTCTTTGGCGATGTCTACGGCAGAGTCCACCGAAATGCCAATGTCCGATTCTCGCAGTGCTGCCGCGTCGTTGATGCCATCGCCCAAAAAGCCCACCGTGTTATTATCAGCTTGCAAGAGGTGAATAATCTCAGCCTTCTGCATCGGCGTCAGTTTAGAAAAGATGTTGCATTTCACCACCATTTTCAATTTGTCATCACTGCTTAGCAATTCAAATTCGGGTCCAGTGATAGCAGCAGCCGTGTTGATGCCGACCTGTCGAGAAATAGCCCTTACCACTGCATCGTTGTCACCCGATAGCACCTTCACTTCCACCCCATGCTCGTGTAGCTGCTTAATGGCTTGTGCTGCCGACTCCTTGGGCGGGTCGAGAAAAGCCAGATAACCAATCAGCACCATATCCTGCTCGTCGGCAACCGCAAAATTGTTTTCCTTACTCAAAAAACTCTTTTGGGCCAACGCCAACACACGCATGCCTTGTGCATTCATTTCGCTGACAAGGTGTTGCGCCTTATTACGCATCTCTTCAGTCAGTTCGCAAACCTGTCCTTCAAATTCGGCGTAGGTGCAAACGTCCAGCATCTCTTCAGCAGCCCCTTTAGTGATAATTTGGCGTTTGCCGTTCAAGTCCTCCACGACTACCGACATACGTCTGCGTTGAAAGTCGAAAGGAATTTCGTCAACTTTTTTATATGAACGGCTCAATGACTCCATCTTCAGCTCCTTTACATGCGAAAGTATAGCGCGGTCCATCAGGTTCTTGAGTCCTGTTTGAAAATAGCTGTTAAAGTAAGCATGGCGCAACACGCGGTTACCCTTATCCTCCGTGCCATCTACGTTGACGTGTCGTTCAAGCACAATGTTGTCTTGCGTCAGAGTGCCCGTTTTGTCCGTACACAGAATGTTCATGGCACCAAAGTTCTGAATAGCATTCAAATCCTTTACAATAGTCTTTTTGCGCGACATCATTAACGCCCCTTTCGACAGGTTGGCGGTGACAATCATGGGCAACATTTCCGGCGTCAACCCCACAGCCACCGATATGGCAAAGATAAATGCTTCCAGCCAATCGCCCTTTGTAATGCCGTTTACCAAAAATACGACTGGCACCATGAATAGCATAAAGCGAATGAGCAGCAAGCTAACCTTGGTTATCCCCTTGTCGAAAGCCGTAGCTGCGCGGTGTCCTGCCACACTTTTGGCAATGGTGCCCAAATAAGTGCTGTTACCTGTTCCAAACACAATGCCCTTGGCTGTTCCGCTCACCACGTTAGAACCCATAAAACAGATGTTGTCAAGGTCTACCACACTGTTACCAGCAAAGTCTGTGTTTGAGATCACTGCAATCTTTTCGATAGAAACTGATTCACCAGTCAGGCTCGACTGGCTAACAAACAAGTCCTTCGACTCAACGATACGCAAGTCAGCGGGAATCATGTCGCCAGCAGAGAGCATTATAATGTCGCCGGGCACCAGTTCCTCATTGCTTATTTCGCCTGCACGACACCCGGCGCGTTTGGCATAGCAAGTGTTAGTAACCATCTTTTGCAGAGCCTCGCTCGACCGGTTAGCCTTCCATTCCTGGCAAAAGCGCAAAATGGCGCTTAGTACAATCATGGTAGAAACCACGACAATTGAGGTCCAATCTTGTTCTTCGGGACTTGCCAGCCACACGTCCATAACAAAGGAAATTGCCACCAGCACCGTCAGTACACTCACAAAGGGGTTAATAAAGGCTTGCGCAAACATCACAAGTGGCTTTTTATTTTTTTCGTGCGCCACCTCGTTCTTGCCATAAAGCGACAGCCTCTTTTCAACTTCCTCGTCTGTTAGTCCCGACGAAGTGGTTTGAAAGTACGTAAACACTTGGTCGAGCGGTGTTTTTGCGGCCATCATCACCCTATCGGCGTTGAAAGCCATTTGCACTCTGGTCTTTTTGATATTCCACATAATGCTTTACTGTTTTAGGAGTTGTTTCTGTCTTGCGGTGCAAAGTTGCAGAAAAGTCCTAAGCAAAGCTGTTAGAGGAAAATTAGAACGATATTAGAAAACCGTTAGAACCCGTTGGCGGAATATTGGGTTAACGGGGTAACAAGTTGACAGGTTGCCAAGTATGTTGCGTTCCATAGCATTCTGGCTTTAAGCTAACAAGTAGTGGTACAGCAAACTTACCTGTTAAGCTGTCAACTTGTTTGCTAATTCCGCCAACGTGTTGTTAGAATACTTACTTAGCTACATGCTTCAATTCCACTACAAAACTCGTTCCCCTGCCTTGCTCTGAATGTACGGCAATGTTTCCACCATGCAAATGAATGATTTTTTGAGCAAGTGTCATGCCGATGCCGTATCCCTCCGCTGCAGTGCTGTTTCCGCCCCGGTAGAATAAGGTGAAAAGGTGCTTCTTGTCGTCAGCAGACATTCCAAGTCCGTTGTCAGACATGCGCACCACGCTCCAATTGCCCCTGAAGGATATTTGAACAATCGACGAGTGGTTGGCAGAGTATTTACAGTTGTTCTCTATCAGGTTAGTAAATGCGATGTTAAGCAAATAGGGGTTGCCAATCGTTGTAATCAAGCGGTCGTCATCGTCCTCGTCATTGCAAAAGAGCAGTTCGACAGAATAATCAGCATGCGCTCTTAATATGAGTTCTCTTACGTCCAGCAAAAGTTCGTCCAGGCGCACCTCACGCATGCTTATATCCTCCTTGCAATAGTCTGCCTTGGCCAGGTTGAGCAAGCCGTCTACCAATCGCGTCATGCGTTTGGCATCTTGTTGCATGTTCAGCATGGCAAGGCGATATTGCTCGTTTGTGCGCTCCTTTTGTAGCGACACGTCCACTTCGGCAGTGAGCGCGGCCAACGGTGTGCGAAGTTCGTGTGACACATTACTAACAAATGCCTTTTGCGAATTGAACGAAGATTCCAAACGGTCAAGCAAGGCGTTAAAGGCTATGCAGAGTTCACCCAATTCATCATTCTTGTTTTTCACGGCAAGCCGGCGGTCGATGTGCGAGACCGTAATACTTTCCGCCTCGTTGGCAATATGGCTAATAGGTCTCAATGTTATTCTTGCCAGGAAATAGCCGGCAATAAAGAGCAATGACAGGCCGACGATAAACAATATTATCAATGTCTCTTGCAAACCAAACAAATTGTCGTAGCCATAGCCATCGTATGCAGCAGCCGTCACAATATAGTTCTTGCCTTGGTAAGGGTAAACCATGCCAATGCCCTGGTATTTGCCGATATGAAATTCTATCTCCCTTTTCTGCAAAATATCATTTATCATGGCTTGGTTTTCCTTCACAATGTCATTGTGTATGGCATCGTGGTAGAGCATATTAAAGTTGGTGGTATAAACAGCCACCTCCACCTCATTGATAAACTTCTTGTTGTTCAGGTAAACCGACTGCATGGTCTTTGCATCAACCTGATTTGCCAAGAATAAATTAGCCTTGGTGATAGCCTCGCTTTTAAGGTTGCGAAAGAATGTCTGGTCGCGTGTTTGCTCGCTGATCAAATAAACGAGCACGGTGCACAGCAAAAAAATTGTAGCTGTGATGCAGGTATACTTTAATGTAAGTGCGGTTCTGATTTTCATGCAAACTAACTTTGAAGCCCTATTGTATTCATCGAGCCTTTTATTCCACAAACTCTTTATTCCTCGTGTCCCTTTATTCACGCATGAAGTATAAAGCCCACTCCGGGTTTTGTATGAATCAGCTTCACTTCGAATTTCTTATCCATCTTTTTGCGCAAATAGTTGATGTAGACATCAATAAAGTTGGTGCCTGTGTCAAAATGCGTGTTCCATACCTTTTCGGCAATTTCCACGCGGCTTACCACCCTCTCCGCATTTTCCACCAAATACGCCAGCAGATTGTACTCTTTGGGCGAGAGCTTTATCGGCACTCCATTGCGTGTAACCTCTTGTCGTTCGAAATTGATGGTCAAGTCAGCATACGCCAATTCTTTTACCACCTCCACATTAGTTACAGCACGCCTTTTGAGTAGCGCCTTCACTCTGGCCAGGAGTTCTCTAAAGTCAAAAGGCTTTACCATATAATCGTCGGCTCCCACGTCAAAGCCTTCCAATTTATCGTCTGCGGTACCAAGTGCGGTAAGCATCAAAATGGGAATTTGTTCGTCCGCCTTGCGTATCTCCTGGCACAATTCAAAACCGTTGCGCTTGGGAAGAATGATGTCCGAAATAATCAGTTCAAATGCGTTCGTTCGAAAAAGGCGCAACCCCATTTCTCCATCATAAGCCACCATTACCTGGTAACCATTTTCCTCTAAGCCAATCTTCAACAGGTCGGCCACGCGTTTCTCGTCTTCTATTACTAATATGTGAATCATAGGTATGCTAAAGTATTATTGCTCAATTTAGCCTGTTGGCCTCACAGTGCAAAGCTACAACAAACATAGCAAAGTCACCATCAAATCATCATTAGAAAACCATTAGAATTGTATCAAAGTAAGTGCCTTTGAATACTTGCTTAACAAAATTCTAATAGCGTTCTAATAAACCTCTAACACCTCATTTGGCTGCACCCCCATACCTTTGTGGCCAAAAACAGATGGTTATGATTTTATTTACAACGTATTTGGTAAGGCTTGGTTGCGCTTTCGTGTTAGGAACCATTATTGGGGTGGAACGCCAAATGCGGCAACGTAATGCCGGATTGCGTACCAACATATTGGTTGCAGTAGGTGCCGCAGCATTTACGATATTGTCGTACGCCATGACATCGGGCAACGGTGACCCATCGCGAGTGGCAGCACAAATAGTTTCGGGCATCGGCTTTTTAGGAGGAGGCTTGATTATAAAAGATGGCTTAACCGTGCGTGGACTTAACACGGCTGCCACAATATGGTGTTCGGCAGCTTGTGGCACATTGTCGGGTGTAGGTTTATATGCCGAAGCAGCCGTTTTAGTGATTTGCGTATTGATGACCCATTGCCTTTTCCGTCCGCTGTGCTCTTTTCTTGAGAAACGTACCGTTAGGGTTTACCATTATTCCGTGCGTGCCGTGTGTCAACGCAGCGCCTCAGACAGCATACAGAAACTCATTATGGACACACTCGTGTTTGACCAAGACGTAAAACTCAATGCTTTGTTTTATAAAGGCGATGATGACCGGGTAGAAGTTTGTTGCGATATGGAGACACTTGGCGAATATAAACTCTTATTAGACCTCGTAGTGTCGCGGCTGCGTGCCCGGACCGAAGTGGTGAGCGCCGGTTGGGAGAAGGAGGAAACTCCGCAGGAGGACTTTTGATAATAGGGTAGGGCCTTTGGCAATAGAAGTGTATTATAAAGCTGAGGACCGCATATTTTGTTTTTGCACAATTTGTCTGCACTCTGCACTTTTTGTCTGCACTGCGCTGATAATCAGTACGTTTTGGCGTGTATACAAACGTGCTAAGTGTCTACACTTGTCTGCACTCGTCTACACTTGTCTGCACTCGTCTGCACTCGTCTACACTTATCTGCACTCATCTGCATGAAATGGGTGTTTGGCTTTGAGGGGTGAGGCGCTATTCTCTGTAATGGGAGGGGAAGTTTATGGTAACGGGAGATAGAAAAATCAAATTCTCCGACAAGAAATCCGCTCGCCTTGTACTCAATTTTGTGAGTGACAGAGTGCAGCCAACTGCGTGTGCAAGTGCACGGGTAAGTGCATTGGCGTGCAGACAGAGTGCAGGCAGTGTGTATATTAAAAGTGAGGTTGTCTGCACTCTTGAAATGGTTGATTTATAACGACTTATGTGCGATTAGTGCAGAGTGTAGACAAAAATGCTTTTTATAGTTTTTATTGCTGTACGGTGAAACAAGCAATAAAAATAATGTTGATATCCTTTTTATTGCCGATTATTTTGTATCTTTGTACATGTCAAGTCCGCATACAATTTTCATAAGCCTAACTTTTGAGGTTAAACATTTGTTTAGAAACTCAACTATACAACTATTGTGACGAAAGAGCACGTTTATAGGACAAGGAATTGTGGCGGACTTTACTTCATATTCTCGTCTTAGTGAACACTCGAGGAATTTGTATTTGGTTCTTTATCTCGACTGGCTTATAAATCAAATTTTTATGTAGATTTGTTGTATTCCACATTATGCTTGCAACAATACGAGCTGTTTCGTGTTTTTATCTAATTGCAACTGGATTAAGGTGATTGTAATATTTTCTGTAGGGCAACGGTTGCAAAAGTCATAGGTGATAGGAAAGGAATGAGGTTATTTCAAAAAGACACCAAACATACAATAGTCGGATATAAAAGGTAAACAAATAGTTTTATGGCAAAGAAATTTGAAATTCGAAACAGTACGGCGGAGTTTTTGACTTTCGTGGCAGAAGGTAAAGAACAAGGTATACAAGTGCTATATAAAGATGAAACAGTGTGGGCTACGCAAAAGGCCATGGCTGTGCTTTTTGATTGTTCCGCTGACAACATCGGTTTGCATCTGAAGAACATATATGAAACAAATGAATTGAACAAGGAGGCAACTACCGAGAAAATCTCGGTAGTTCAACAGGAAGGTGCGAGAGAGGTTCGGCGCAACACGTTGTTCTATAACCTCGATGCCATCATCTCCGTGGGCTATCGTGTCAACTCCATCCGTGCCACCCAGTTCCGCCAATGGTGTACCTATGTTATCCGGCAGTTCTCGCTCCGGGGCTATATCATAGACAAGAAGCGTATGGAGAACGGCTCGTTCATAGGTGAGGACTATTTTGAGCATTTGTTAGCAGAAATACGTGAGATTAGATTGAGTGAACGAAGATTTTACCAAAAGCTCACAGATATATATGCTACAGCTGTTGACTACAATAAGGATGCACCTACCACACGTCTGTTTTATAAAAAAGTTCAGAATAAGATGCATTATGCAGTGCATGGGCATACTGCGGCAGAACTTATCGTAGAAAGAGCCAATGCGGAGAAAGAACACATGGGACTGACCACTTGGGAGAATGCGCCTGATGGAAAGATTGTCAAGCCAGATGTGAGTATCGCCAAGAACTATCTAAAACAAGTGGAACTTGAAGATTTGGGAAAACTTGTCAACTCTGTGCTTGACTTAGCAGAACGTATGGCAAATCGACATATACCAATGACAATGGAAGATTGGGCAAAGCGTATAGACATTATTCTTGAAGCCGGAGGTGATGCCGTATTACATGATGCAGGAAAGGTTTCTGCTGAATTTGCCAAGAGCTTTGCAGAGTCAGAGTTTGAGAAGTATCGTGTGATACAAGACAAATTATTCAACTCTGATTTTGATAAATTCAATTCTTCTTTACCGTTTGACGATGATAAGAATTGAAAGCCAAAAGGGGATGAGGTGACTCAACATCACCCCATCCTCAGCTTACTTGTCTATGTATGATGCAATAAAATATACAATCGAAATGACCGTATAAAGGGAACACGGCAAAAAAAAACAAAGAAAAGCCTTTACCCAACCATTCGACAACCAAGCTCCTTCATTTCTTGACATCATATTAGACATGTCATAGAAATGGCGAGTGAGGATTTCCTTATTCTCCTTTCGGTGGTATTCAAGAAGTTTGGAGACTCATCGCCAAGGAGTTTCTTTCTGTTATCTGTCAGAACGGTGTCGTTTTTAATGCCGATTTTGAACACCCTGCCTGTAAGGGCAAAAGCATTAAAACGTGCTTCGGAGTTTTACTGGACAACAATAATCGTAAAACTATAACTCCACCTCTGTTTCTGATGAAGCTTACCCATACTTGTGGGGCCTTTATCGAAAGTTAAATACGGTAATCATTGTTAAGCTAATCATATTTAACCTTTCATGTTTATATCTTTGCGCGCATTTAAGACAATCTAAAGGATAACACTGTTAGAATAAACATGAGAGAAGTTATAGGAAATTCAGTAGCTTGCAATCATCATAAAGTAGGTTTCGTGGGATTGCTCGTTACACTGGGTATCGTGTTTGGCGATATCGGTACATCACCCCTCTATGTGATGAAGGCAATATTACATACAGGCGAAACCATTGACGAGAACACCATATTGGGTGCCTTGTCCTGCATCATTTGGACACTCACCCTACAAACCACCATCAAATATGTATGTGTGGCACTGCGTGCCGACAACAAAGGCGAGGGAGGTATCTTTGCCCTCTATGCCTTGCTGCGTCGACTCAAGAGTAAGTGGATTTACATATTGGCTATCATTGGCGCCAGCACTTTGCTGGCAGATGGCATCATAACCCCTGCCATCACGGTTACCACAGCCATCGAAGGACTCGAAAGTATTAGTCCCGATCTGCCTGTCATTCCTATCACGATTGCCATCGTCACCATTATATTCTTCGTGCAGCGCTTTGGCACAGAGAGCATTGGCAAGTCGTTTGGCGTGTTCATGCTGCTATGGTTCTTGTTGTTAGGTGTGGTGGGAGTTTTTAGCATTACTTCTTATCCGTTGATACTGAAAGCTGTCAACCCATATTATGCTGTAATGTTGCTGGTTAAATCGCCACAATGGTTCTTAATACTGGGTGCCGTATTTCTCTGTACCACCGGCGCTGAGGCTCTGTACTCCGACTTGGGACATTGTGGCCGGAAGAATATCGCTGTCAGCTGGGCCTTTGTAAAGACCATGCTCATTCTTAACTATCTGGGACAGGGAGCATGGGTGCTGAACCATGTGGACACGGCATTGTACGTGAACCCGTTCTTTTCCATCATGCCGCGCGGCATGTTGTTTTTCGCCATTATCATGGCCACAGGTGCAGCAATTGTTGCGAGTCAGGCACTTATCAGTGGCACCTTCTCCATATTGAGCGAAGCCATGAACCTGCACTTCTGGCCGCGTATGCGAATCAAGCACCCCACCCAGGTAAAGGGGCAGATTTATATTCCTACGATCAATCTTGCCATGTACATCGGTGTGGTTCTTATCATTCTATTGTTTCGCGACTCCTCACACATGGAAGCTGCCTACGGACTCGCTATCACCATCACCATGCTGATGACCACCTTGCTGCTTGGTTTTTACTTGCACAGCAAGAGAGTGGCGTGGGGATTTACGCTATTGTTTATGGGTATATACTGCACCCTCGAAGCCATCTTCCTGGTAGCCAATCTGTCGAAGTTCCTCGCAGGAGGCTGGTGTACGATGCTTATTGGCGGAATTCTCTTCCTGATGATGTATGTATGGTTCAGAGCCATAAAAATACGCGGTAATTATATCAGTTCTAAACCGCTGGTTGACTATTATCAGATTATCTCCGACATCAAAGCCGACGACAGCATTCCAAAGTATGCGTCCAACCTTGTTTATATAAACCATGCCGAAAAGGAGGGATCCGTAGATGACAAGTTGCTCTACTCCATCATCAACAAGCAGCCTAAGCGTGCCGATCATTACTGGCTTGTCAATATGGTTTTTGTTGATACTCCAGACACGCTGGAATACAGCTGTGAAACTTTGATACCAAACACCCTGTACAGCATAACGATGTACATAGGTTTTCGCATAGAACCCCGGGTGAGCCTCTATCTGAGACAGGTGGTAGAAGATCTGGTAGATAGCAAAAAGGTGGATCTGACCAGTACGTACGCCTCGCTTCGCAAGAATGGAATTCCTGGTGATTTCCGATTTGTCATCATTCATCGCGTGTATTACCCGGAGAGTTTCGACAATCGCCAGCAGAATTTACTGATGAGCATCTATGCCATCATCAGCAAGATAGGTGTTGGCGAACCTAAGGCGTTGGGGCTTGACACGTCGATGGTGGTGGTAGAACGTGTGCCGCTCATCATAAACCAACGTAACCGGCGCATCAGGCGCATCACGCAGATTGTGGAAGAGTAAGAAACAAAAACGACTGACTTTAGGCGTTGAGCCTAAAATCAGTCGTTTTCGTGTTTTTAGAATATTGCTTCTATATAACAAAGTTCAAATATCATCTTTGTTATTATCTCAACTTGTTTGCCATTCTGGCAAAGGGAACTGTCTGGTGAAACGTAAACATGCGAACGGACTCAAGCACCCAACGCTACCTCTAATGGGGGCGACGCGTCCCGCGTCGGGGTTTTAGCAACCTCGTCACGCGGGTAAATGCAATGTTCATACACTAACGCTAAATAAAGGCTCACAGTCAGCGGTTATTACACGTCTGTCTGTGAGCCTTTGCCTTGAAATCCGACGCGGGACGCATCGCCCCCATTAGTGCTTGCGTTTAGTGGTAGCGTTTAATAGCGTTTGGTGGTAGCACTTAGTAGTAGCGTTTGGAGCTTGAGTCCGTTCGCATGTTTGCGTTTTACGAGCCATATTTTGGGGTATCCCCATAAAGGCTTAGTCTCGTTGCTGGCCTTGATGTCAGCCAAGCTTGTTGTGTGCGCCTTCGGGGAAAATGACCTGTGGACGGAAGTCCTTGGCTTCGGCCGGCTCCATCTGTGCGTATGACATGATGATGACCTCGTCGCCCACCTGGAACATGCGGGCAGCCGCACCATTCAAGCAGATGCAACCCGAACCGCGCGGACCAGCTATGACGTAGGTAACCACGCGTTCGCCATTCATGTTGTTGACCACATGCACCTGCTCGCCGGCTATGATGCCGCTGGCGTCCATAAGGTCTTGGTCGATGGTGATGCTGCCCATGTAGTGAAGGTTTGCCTCGGTTACGATGGCACAGTGTATTTTTGATTTCAGCAGTGTGAGCAGCATGTCTTATTCTCCTCCTTTATATTTAATGTTGTCAATCAGTCGCACGGGGCGTGCACCGCAATAAACGGTGATGCAGCCTACAATGTATTCAGCCTCGTCCCATGAGGTCACGGGCTGCAGCGTGATGCCGTTAACAATCTCAAAGTATTCCACTTCGAGGCCATTTGTGGCATTGAGTGCGCCACACACAAGGTCGTGTGTCTCCTTAACGCTGTGGCTCTTGGCAAACTCCACGCTCGTTTTCAGTGCTTGCGATATGCACACTGCAATGCGCTTTTCGCTTTCGCTCAGCAGGGCATTGCGCGAGCTCAGTGCCAGTCCGCTCTCCTCGCGCACGATGGGGCAGGGGCGAATTTCGACGGGAATTTGCAAATCCTTTACCATGGCACGAATGACAGCAATCTGCTGGAAATCCTTCTCGCCAAAGTAAGCGTGGTCGGGGCGCACCATGTAGAAAAGTTTGCTCACAATTTGGCAAACACCATTAAAGTGGCCGGGACGGCGCGGGCCCTCCATCACGGTGTCGATGGGCGGGTATGAAAAAGTGCGTGTGTCGGGTTCGGGGTAGACCTCCTCCACGGTAGGTGCAAAAACGTAGGTGGCACCTAACGACTCGAGCAGCTTGCAGTCGGCGTCGAGTGTGCGGGGGTAGTTTTTCAGGTCGTTCTTATCGTTGAATTGGGTAGGGTTGACAAAAACGCTCACCACCGTGATGTCGTTTTCGGCAACTGCGCGTTTAACAAGTGATGCGTGTCCGGCATGCAGTGCGCCCATGGTGGGCACCAGACCAATCTTCTTACCTTCGGTCCGCGCTGTGTCGAGTGCGGCCTCAAGCTCTTTTTGTGTGTTGAAGACTTTCATTGTTGTGTTGAAATATTGTTATGGGCAAAGCGAGCCCCTTTCATTGGAGGTGCAAAATAACACATTTATTGTCAAATATGCCCTATGTTTGGCCATGAATTGTGTGATATTTAACACGTTAAGTCTTAAAACCATTGGTACATAGCGCGTTTTCCTGATTTTTTTGCTAACTTTGCACTTGTAGACTTAGTGTGCCAATACAAATTAAGCTCCACAAGAGGCAAAGAGGCAAGTTGCATGGCGGCTTGCGCAGCTTTATCAAACTAAACGGACGCGTGTTGGCAGTTAGATATAAAACGAAGTTATAATGAAGTCAAAGAAAGTATTGTTCATTACACAAGAGATGACACCCTATGTGCCCGAGAGTCCTGTGGCTCTTGATGGTCGCAAAATGCCGCAGGCCCTGCAGGAGCTGGGCTGCGAAATCCGCACGTTCATGCCCCGGTGGGGTATTATCAACGAGCGTCGCAACCAGTTGCACGAGGTTATCCGCTTGTCGGGCATGAACATTATCATCGATGACACGGACCACCCGCTCATTATCAAGGTGGCTTCAATACAGGCTGCCCGCATGCAGGTGTATTTCATCGACAACGACGACTATTTTCACAAGCGTGCCATGTTTGCCGACGAGAGCGGCAAGGAATATGACGACAACATAGAGCGTGCCGTATTCTATGCACGTGGTGTGCTCGAAACGGTTAAGAAGTTGCGTTGGTGTCCTGATGTGATTTATTGCCAGGGCTGGATGTCGGCAGTCGTTCCGTTCTATATTAAAACGGCTTATCGCGAAGAACCGCCTTTTGCTGCTGCAAAGGTTGTCAGCTCGTTGTATGGCGAGATGCCCGATGCCACGCAGACAGAGCGCTTTGCCGAGTGCTTGGAGTTTCGTGATGCCACACCTGATGCCATCAAGCAGGCAGGTGTTGACCTTACATTGCCCGACAGCTTAGGACGTTTGGCTGTAGCTTTCAGTGATGGCGTGATAGAGGGCGAGGCCGGAAAGCAAGACGAATTGTTGGCTTATGCCAAGAGCTTGAATGTGCCGACACTTGCCATGCCCGCCGACGATGAGAAGGCCGCTGCCTACAAGGCTTTTATTGACCAAATAGCAGGTGGTGAGGAAGCGTAAGCAGCTTGCTGGTGTTTGGCTTTAGCCGGGGAGGGCATTTGCTTTGCGCAGAGTGAAGGTTGCTGCTCCGTGGTACGCTCACACAAATACTACACGATTTTTTGTATAATACATAGCATATAGGCCCATGTACGTTAAGGCACACAGATAATGTCATTGCTGAAACACACATGGGTTTTATTTTTGATAGCTTGGCGCAAACAATGACGCAGCAAGATGCTGTAGCATGGCCTTTGATGCCAACGAAACATGGTTTTATTTTATGAAGAATATCACTTTGTCAATGCTGTTGGGCGCTTTCGCTTTGATTGCGTGTGATGATGATACTGCAATGGTGGGGTACGACGTAATACCCAAAAAAGATGAGGTTTCGGCCATCGACTCGGTGTTTACAGTCAGTTCGCGCACCATTAAGGTAGATTCGGTGTTGTCCAACACAAGCACTTGCTATTTGGGCAGTATTGTCGACCCCGACATGCACATCAAAACCACTTCGGGATTTTTGGCACAATTCTATCTGCCTGCCAACTTCAAGCTGCCTGCAGAGAGCAAGCTCGCACTGTCGCCGATAAAGGCAGACTCGTGTGATCTGCGCTTGTACATAGACAGCTATTATGGCGACTCGCTCACCACAATGAAACTGCACGTGCAGGAACTTGAGGGGGGCGACAAGGCTTTGAACGACAATACAAATTACTATACCGACCTTCGTGCAGACGATTACATCAAGCAAGGTGGGGTGAGCAAGACCATCAGCTATGCGGTGAAGGACTTGACACGTCCCGACAACGAAACGAACGGTAAGACATATTACAGGCAGATTGTGGTGAAATTGCCAGAGGATTTTGGCACCAAAATCATGCGCAGTTATTATGCCGACCCAAACAGCCCGAATTTCAAGAGCTCGTATGACTTTATACGCAATGTGTGTGCCGGTTTCAGCTTTAAGAGCGCGGGCGGTACGGACGTGTTGTTAAAAACGGCCAAGATGTCGCTCAATGTATACTTTAGCTATCATAGCAAAACGACTACTGGTGCCGACACCATTGTGGGCGGAGCTGTGTCATTTGGTGGTACTGAGGAGGTGCTGCAGACTACGTATGTTGACAATACCTATCCGGGCAGTATCAGCAATGAGACGTTGGCCGGGCAGCCTTGCACTTATCTCAAGTCACCCGCGGGCTATTTTACCGAAATGACAATACCCGTAGACGATGTGGTAGATGGCAAGAACAAGAATGGCGAGCACTATAACGACAGCATCAATTCGGCTCAAATCATCATTCGCCGCAAAACCAACGAGCATGCTGAGGGGGCATTTGCCATGCCGGTGCCGCAGCAAATATTGTTGCTGCGCAAGGCTGATATGACTTCATTCTTTGAAAGAAACAAACTGCCCGACAGCAAGTTGAACTACTTGAGCAGCCAGACAACAGAGGCCAAGAATTATTACGCTTTCAGCAACATTGCTCCGCTTGTAACGTATATGAAGGTTATGCGCGACAAGGCTGCTGGTGTGTTGCGCACCGATGATGCGGCCACACGCCGTAACAAGTATGCCGCATGGGAGGCGTCGGACAAGTATGATGCAGATTGGAACAAGGTGGTGCTGATACCGGTTGATGCCGTTTATACCCAAACTACCAGCCCAACGGGCACAGCCGTATCGGTGTTGCGCAGCGTAAAAGCCCAGCTCGGTTTGACCTCGGTGCAGCTTGAGGGTGGAGCTGATGAAGAAAACCCGGTGAAGATGCAAATCATTTATAGCAGATATAACAAATAAGATATTTTAGAAACGTATATATGAAAGTAATGCTCTTTGCAGCAGGACTTGGTACACGGTTGCGCCCGCTTACTGACACCATGCCAAAAGCCATGGTACCGGTGGCGGGCCGTCCGCTTATAGACATTGTTCTGAGGCATTTGATAGCGCAAGGTGCTACCGAGGTTGTGGTGAATGTGCACCACTTTGCACAACAAATTGTTGACTTTGTGACGCAGCACGAGTGGCCTGTGCCAGTGCGTATATCTGACGAAACTGACGAACTGCTCAACACGGGTGGTGGATTGCGTCATGCTGCACCATTGTTTGTGCAAGATGGTGCGCCTATCCTTATTCATAACGTCGACATATTGAGCAATGCGCCGATAGCTGCCTTTTACAAGCAGAACTTGCAGGCTGATGCCACGCTGATGGTGAGCCAGCGCGATACGCAGCGCTATTTGCTGTTTGATGACGACATGCGCTTGCGTGGCTGGACAAACATTGCTACTGGCGAGGTAAAGAGCCCGTTTGACCACATCGAAGTGGACAAACTGCAGCGTTATGCCTTTTCGGGCATTCACATGTTCTCGCCGCGTTTGTTTGATTTGATGGCAGAACGCCCTGCGGCATTCCCCATCATGGACTTTTATTTGGAGGCGTGTGCCAAGGCTGATATTCGCGGATATGTGCAGCCTGATTTGCATCTGCTCGACGTGGGGAAACTTAATACCCTGCATGAGGCCGAAAACTTTGTACGCGAACTCGGGTTGTAACACTTAATTGAAAGAACAGTATTTAGTAATGGGACGTAACAAATATGCACAGAGCGAAATAAACGACATACGCCGCCTGCTGCACTTGAAGAATAAGGCCAACCGCTTTGGGCAGAAACAGATACGCCACGAATTGCGTACAAAATATGAGTTCAACATATCGGACTTTAACGAGCCTGGCAAGGCTTTTGGTCCTGATGAACTTGACGAGGCCATAAAGCGCCGTGCTATTGTGATACTTGATGATGCCACCATAGCTGACATGCTTGCCAAGCGGGCGCGTGACCGCGAACGTGATGCGGCTGAACAGGCGGCTGAACAGCCCTCGGCGGCACCAGGTGCAGATTGGCAAGAGGCCATGAAGCAGTGGGAGGCATGGGAACAGTCAGAAAAGGAAAAGTAGCTGGGGCTTGGAGGTGCGTCATGCGTTTGTGCAACCCTCAGGTGCGCTTATGGGTGCGTGATATATAAACGAGCAAACCGCTTGCAGCATAATTCTGCAAGCGGTTTGTTCGTTTGGCTTGTGCGTGTATATCGCGTGTCAGCCTTGTGCGGCTTTGTCCTCTTCCCACTTTCGCAGTACGGCATCGCGCATTTGGTAGATGTGGTGTATTTGTGCGGCATAGGTGGGGTTGTCCTTATGCTTGGCCACGATGTCGTAGTAGAGTGTGACGGTGTGTTTGAGGTCGGCAATGTAGGTGGCTTTGTCGATATGGATAGATTGGGGCAGCTCGTCAAAGTGTTCCTTAAACCAGTTGACAACTTCGGCCAGTTCTTCGTCGGTATAATGCTTTTTGTATTCCATGTTGGGTACAAATATAAAAGTCGACAAACAGAGTGGGTTACCCCTCTGCTTGCCGACAGAAATATAATGTGGATGTTATTTGTGCAAGATTAGTCCTCTTCATTGCGTGCCTTCAAGGCCTCGGCAATTTTGCCTTCAAGCTCTTCGGATAGTTCGGGATTGTCCTTGATAATCTTTTTCACCGCATCGCGTCCCTGGCCTAAGCGGCTCTCGCCATAGCTGAACCATGAACCGCTCTTCTTGATAATGCCCAATTCTACACCGAGGTCGACAATCTCGCCCACGTGTGAGATGCCCTCGCCAAATGTGATTTCAAATTCGGCCTTGCGGAAGGGGGGCGCTACCTTGTTCTTGACAATTTTGACGCGAACCTGGTTGCCAATCGGTGTGTCACCGTCCTTAAGGGTTGTTACGCGGCGAATGTCGAGGCGCACCGATGCGTAGAACTTCAGTGCGTTACCACCGGTGGTGGTTTCGGGATTGCCGAACATGACGCCAATCTTTTCACGCAACTGGTTGATGAAAATGCAGGTGGTGTTGGTTTTGCTGATGGTAGAGGTGAGCTTGCGCAAGGCCTGGCTCATCAAGCGTGCCTGCAGGCCCACTTTGTTGTCGCCCATGTCGCCTTCGATTTCGGCTTTTGGGGTGAGTGCTGCCACAGAGTCGATGACGATGATGTCGATGGCAGATGAGCGGATAAGCTGGTCGGCAATTTCGAGTGCCTGCTCGCCATTGTCGGGTTGCGAAATAAGCAATTCATCAACGTCGACGCCCAATTTCTTGGCATAGAAACGGTCGAATGCATGTTCTGCATCGATAAAGGCTGCTATGCCGCCACGCTTTTGTGCCTCGGCAATGGCATGAATGGCCAAAGTGGTTTTACCTGACGATTCGGGGCCGTATATTTCGATGATGCGCCCTTTGGGGTATCCTCCTACGCCCAAAGCGGCATTAAGGGCCAAACTGCCTGTGGGGATAACTTCAACGTCCTCAATTTGTTCGTCGCCAAGTTTCATGACAGAGCCACGACCGAAGTCCTTCTCTATTTTTGACATGGCGGCTTGTAGCGCCTTGAGCTTTTCGCTCATGGGGGTAGTATTTTCTTCTGCTGTTTTTGCCATTATATGTAGTGTGTGTTATTGTAGTTGCAAACTTACTCAAATTTGATGGAATAACCTACATAAAACTTGAGAAATGGTCTGCACTGTGTCATTGATTGTATGTTTGCGGCACCTGTTTAGTTAGCTTGTCGGGCCATTTTGATTTCCAACACTCCACCTTTGAGCAGTTGTGTGTGGGTGAGGTATTGGTTGTTCTTTAGAGGTTGGTGCATGAGTTTGGCCTGGGCAATGCGCAGGTTCTGCCTGTTGTTATTTTTTGTGTGAAGTATGAGGCGACGGCCGCGTGGCAGATGCAGTGTGACAACGTTAAAGAGCGGGCGTACTAATTTGTAGCCGTCCTGCCCGTTGTCGTTGTGTGGCACCATGCCCATGGCGTTGAACACGAACCATGCGGCTTGTGTGTCAGACAAATTGCCGCTTTGTCCGGTGAACAATGATTGGGCATATTGCCTTAGCAGCGAATCGGTGAGCACGGCGTTGTCGTCGGTTTTTGTTGCGTCACAGTTGTAGAGTGGGGCAATGGCATTAAGCAATTCTGCGGCATTGGCAGCCTTTCGGCAGTTGGCGTTGTGCATGAGTTGCGAAAGTGCTGCGGCAAAGGCTGCTTGCATCTGTGCATCGCGTGTAGATATCTCGATGTAACGTACGGGCAAGGTGCTGGCGGCTGTCATACTGCTGTTGGACTGTGCCGGCCTTGACGTGGCTGTTGTGGTGGGGCACTTGGTTGTGCGGCTTGCCTGTGTTTGCCGTTGTGCCGTTAAGGGCTGTCCATTGGTGGACAGTTGCGGCTGCGCTTTGCGTTGGTCGTTGAAGTGGCGTTTGGCGAGTGGCTTGCCTATTGCGGCATAGGCGCCATCGGTGCTGACGGCCGACACGGCCGATTGTACGGTAAGTTCTTCGCCAGGCTTGAGGTCGAACACAAAGGCGGCTTTGCAGCGCTGTTCGCGTTGCCCGTTTTCGGTGCGCACAACTTCGCGGCGTACATTCCACTTGTTGAAGGGGTGTGAGAAGTGGGCCACGTAGTAAAGTGCGGGGACATTGCTGCTGTTGAGGGTGCTGCGTTTGTAGGCTCGTATGGTGCGTTTGTCAATAAAAACGATGTCCATGTCCTCATTGGTGGCACCTGTCATGGCATTGTCAATGTCTACGAGAAAGCCTTTTTCGGCCGTTGTGTCGGGATAGGCGTAACGCTGTACGCAATAGGCGGGCATGGCGGCAATGTTGGCAGTAATGTCGTAGCGTGTATAGCGTAATTGGTAATTTTGAGGGGCACGCTCCTCAAATATGTATCCCGATGCGTATGCTGTGAACTGTGTGCTGTCTTTTTCGCCTACATATACCAATAAGGGGTCGCCCACAAATGGCATTTGCAAAAAGCCGTTGTCGGCTGTTTGTTGCGATGCTGATTGCATAAACCCGCTTATGAAATTGTCATTGTAGGGCATGTACGGACTGTTGTTGGCGTGAAAATGTGTGATGGGAGTGAGGCATTGTGCCTTCGCTCCCATTACAATAATCAAACCGCCAACAACCAATGTTGTCAGTTTGTATAGTTTCATAATTCGTGTTTATTCGGGCTTGCGTCCAGTACCATTTTTGGGCGGGCGTTTTTGGGCAGCAGGTCTGTTGTCGGATTTGCCATGTGGCTTGCCGCCTTGTGCTTGCCGTTTGTCGTTGCGGCGATGGTCGTTGCGTCCTTTGCCTTGGGCCTCTTCGCCTCCTCTTTTGCCATGGCTGTTGCGCTGTTCTCTGCTGCCACCGTTGCGTCCTCTGCCGTTGCCATTTCCGCCGTTTCTTCCGCCACGTCCGTGTTGGGGCTCGGTTTGTGGTGGGCGTACGCCCTCTGGCAGTTCGGCACGCGGTATCTTAATTTTGAGTGTGCGCTCGATGTTCGACAGTGCATACAAGTCCTTTTCGCCAATCAGCGTGATGGCACTGCCTTCGCGTCCGGCGCGTGCGGTGCGGCCAATGCGGTGTACGTAGTCCTCGGCATCGTGTGGCGCATCGTAGTTGATGACCATGGTAATGTCGTCAATGTCGATGCCTCGTGCCACAATGTCGGTGGCAACGAGCAAGTCCACTTTGTGTGCACGGAACAAATTCATGACTTCATCGCGCTCGGCTTGTGCCAAATCGGAGTGCATGGCGCGCGCATTCAGCCCGCTGCGTTTCAGCACAATGGCCAGTTCTTTTACCTTCTGCTTTGACGAACAGAACAAAATCACGCGTTGGGGGGGCTGCTCCTTAAATATCTTTTTCAGTATGATGGCCTTGTCGCTCTCGTGACAAATGTAGAGGCTTTGCTTGATGTTTTCGGCAGGTTTTGACACGGCGATTTCAACCTCGACGGGGTTGTGCATCACCGTTCGTGCCAGTTCGGCAATTTTAGGTGGCATGGTGGCCGAGAACAAAATTGTTTGACGATGCTCGGGCATTTGTTTTACAATAGACAGAATGTCCTCGGCAAATCCCATGTCGAGCATACGGTCGGCCTCGTCGAGCACCAGGTGTGTGGTGCGGCTCAGGTCGAGTGTGCCAAGTTGCAGGTGGGTAATGAGACGGCCCGGTGTGGCGAGCACAATGTCGGCTCCAGCTTGCAGCGAACGGCGCTCTTGTTCATAGCGTATGCCATCGTTGCCACCATATACGGCTACGGCATTAACTCCTGTGTAGTAGGCAAAGCCTTGAAGTGCTTGGTCTATTTGGCGTGCCAGCTCGCGCGTTGGGGCAATGACCAGGCAGTTTACGGCGTCAGCGGGGTGGGGGTCGCGCTCAAGCAAAGTAAGCAGTGGCAGCAGGTAGGCTGCCGTCTTGCCCGTACCCGTTTGGGCCACGCCAAGCACATCGTGGTGCTCAAGAATGGGAGGTATACATTGTGCTTGTACTGGCGTGCACTTTTCAAACCGCATGTCGTAGAGTGCGTCGAGCACGTTGTCTGAAAGGTCAAGGTCTTCAAAGTACACCTCGGGTGCCTTTTCAGTATCTTTATTGTCGATGCTTTCGCTTGTTGTATTGTCTTGTTCCTTTAAGTTGTCCATAGCGTTATATTAAATAGCTTGTAATGGCGTGATTAGCGGAATTTATGTTGATGTATCATAAAGCCTGAAGTGCCCGTTATTGTGGTGTGCGATAATATAGTATCAGTGCGATGACAGCAAATATTATATTGGGCAGCCATACGGCAATCCATGCTTCAAGTCCGGCATTGGTGGCAAACGATGCCGAAACCGTTTGAAACAGAATGTAGGCAAAACTCAGTGCCAGTCCGGCGCCAAGGCTGATGCCCATACCGCCTTTACGCTTTTGACTTGACATGCACACACCTATCAGGGTCAGTATAAATGCCGCAAAAGGCATGGCATACCGCTTGTAATATTCAACCTCGAACTTGCTGATGTTGGCCACACCGCGCATCTTTTGCCGGTTGATATATTCTTTCAAGTCGGGCAGGGTGAGTGTTTGCTCCTGGTCGCGCACGTAAAAGAAGTCCTTAGGCTCCATGATGATGGTTGTGTCAATTTTGTCGCCCCGCTCAAGCACCTCGCGCATGCCCTTGAGGGTGCGTGTTTCGTACATGCGCAGTGTCCACGAGTAACGATGGTCTGACAGGGTGTCGTACTGTATGGTCTGGGCTGTAAGGTGTGACACGAGTTTCTTTTCGACAAATTTGTCGAGCGAAAATCCATAACCGCTTTTGCTCACATTGTCGAAGTGAGTAATGTATGCCACAACTCCCGTGTCAACTTGCATCTGCACATTGTCGACGGAGGTGATGTCGGTTTTCTTCTTAATGTATCGATTTTGGAAATTGACGCGCGCCACGTTGCTCTTGGGTATGACGTATGCACCAAGCAAAAAGGACGTGGCGGCTATGAGTGCGGCTGTAACCATGTAGGGGCGCAGCAGGCGTTTGAAACTCATGCCTGTGCTCTTCATGGCAATGATTTCGCTTTTATCGGCCAGCTTTGAGGTGAAGAAAATGACGGCAATAAACACAAACAGCGGGCTGAACATATTGGCAAAATACGGCACAAAATTGCTGTAGTATTGCGCTATGCGTAAGGCCGAGGCATGACTTTGTGTGAGTTTGTCAATATTCTCGTTGATGTCGAACACCACAGCAATTACAATAATGATAGCTATCAAGAAAATGTATGTGGTGATGAACTTGCCAATAATGTAGCGGTCGATACGTCCGATGAGCGGTTTGCGTCCCTTGCCGGGGTTGGCCAGATGGCTGTCCACACACGCCTCATGCTGCCCGTCAGCGTGTTGGTCACGAACAGGCAGCATGAGGTATGATTTGAATTTAGTAAGCAAGTTTTTCAGCATGGCGTTTTACAGTTTACGTCCAAGCTTTTCAACCATGTCGCGTTTCCATGGTCCGAAGTTGTTTGCCATAATTTGTTTGCGTGCCTCGCGCACCAGCCACAGGTAGAATGCCAGATTGTGGATAGAGGCAATTTGCATGGCCAGCAATTCCTTGGCTTTGAACAGGTGGTGCAGGTAGGCTTTGGTGTATTGCACATCGGCAAAACAATGCGCCATGGGGTCGATAGGTTCAAAGCAATCAGCCCATTTGGCATTGCGCATGTTAATAATGCCCTCAGCGGTGAACAGGCAAGCGTTGCGCCCATTGCGCGTTGGCATGACGCAGTCAAACATATCCACACCGCGTTCAATGGCTTCGAGTATGTTGATAGGGGTGCCCACGCCCATGAGGTAGCGTGGCCGGTCGGTGGGCAGAATGTCGTTCACCACCTCAATCATTTCATACATCATTTCGGCAGGTTCGCCTACAGCCAGTCCGCCGATGGCATATCCCTCAGCCCCGAAGTCGCTCATGAAACGGGCGCTCTCCTGACGCAAATCCTTATACACGCAACCTTGTACAATGGGGAACAAGGCCTGCTTGTAGCCGTATTTGGGTTCTGTCTCGTTAAAGCGTTTCCAACAGCGCTTCATCCACCCATGTGTAAGGTCAAGGCTCTTGCGCGCATAGCTGTAATCGGCTGTGCCCGGCGGACATTCGTCGAAAGCCATCATGATGTCGGCACCAATGGTACGTTCAATGTCCATCACCCTTTCGGGAGAGAAGAAGTGCTTGCTGCCATCAATGTGTGAGCGGAACTCGCAGCCCTCCTCGCTCAACTTGCGAATGCCAGAAAGCGAGAATACTTGAAAGCCGCCACTGTCGGTCAGCATGGGGCGGTCAAAGCCGTTGAATTTGTGCAGACCGCCTGCCCGCTCGAGTATGTCAAGCCCCGGACGCAGGTATAGGTGGTAGGTGTTGCCCAATATGATTTCGGCATTGATGTCGTCTTTCAGCTCGCGCAGATGCACCCCTTTCACACTGCCCACGGTGCCCACGGGCATGAATATGGGAGTGTGAATTTGACCATGGTCGGTTGTGATAAGGCCGGCACGTGCGGCGCCATCGGTATGTAGCAGTTGGTAGTCCATGTTGTGTGTTACTTCTCTTTCAACAATCTCACAGCCACTTTGTTGTCTGTGGCCTGTTTGTGTGCATCGCTATTGTCTGCACTGTCATCTTCAACCGTCAGGTCGATGGCGTGTTCAACTTTCTCGTCAAGCAGTGCAAAGCGCAGCACGTCTTGTACATTTTCAACAAAGTGGAACGACAAACCTTCGATGTATCGGGCGTTAATGTCCTCTATGTCTTTGCGGTTATCTTCTGAAATCATGATATCGGTAATGCCTGCTCGTTTGGCAGCCAATATCTTCTCCTTAATGCCACCGACAGGCAGCACGCGTCCGCGCAGTGTAATCTCGCCAGTCATGGCAATGTGGTCGCGCACACGTCGTTGCGTAAGGGCAGAGGCTATTGAGGTGGCAATGGTGATGCCTGCCGATGGGCCATCTTTGGGCGTAGCCCCTTCGGGCACGTGAATATGAATGCCCCAATGGTCGAACACACGATAGTCTATGTTTAACGTGTCGGCATGCGATTTGATATATTCCAAAGCCAGTACGGCACTCTCTTTCATCACGTCGCCCAAGTTACCTGTAAGCGTCAGTTTCGGTCCCTTGCTGCGGCTCACACTCGTCTCGATAAACAGAATTTCGCCGCCTACAGCAGTCCACGCCAGTCCGGTAACCACGCCAGCATATTTGTTGCCCTGGTATTTGTCTCGGTTGAACAGCGGTTTGCCAAGCAGTGCCTCTATGTCGGCAGGCTTGATGCTGCGGTCGGCAAAAGGCATCTTGCCGTCTTCGCTCTTTGAGGTGAGGAATGCCACTTTGCGGAAAATCTTGTCCACCTGCTTTTCGAGTTGTCGCACACCGCTCTCGCGTGTGTATTTCTCAATGATGTACTCAATGGCCGCCGGCGTGAATTTGAGTTTCGCACCATCTCCAAAGTCGAATACCTTTTGCTCTTTGGGTATGAGGTGGCGACGTGCAATTTCTTTCTTCTCCTCGGTCAGATAGCCTTCCACCTCTATCACCTCCATGCGGTCAAGCAGTGGTTGCGGTATGGTTTGCAAGGTGTTGGCCGTGGCAATGAAGAAAATCTTTGACAGATCGTAGTCCACGTCCAGATAGTTGTCGTGGAAAGCATTGTTCTGTTCGGGGTCGAGCACTTCGAGCAATGCGCTGTGCGGGTCGCCGTTATAGTTGTTTTCAGACACTTTGTCTATCTCGTCGAGCACAAAAAGCGGGTTGCTTGATTCCGCCTTCATGATACCCTTGACAATGCGTCCGGGCATGGCACCGATGTAGGTACGGCGGTGACCGCGAATTTCAGCCTCGTCATGCACACCGCCAAGCGATATGCGCACATATTTGCGTCCGAGAGCCTCGGCTATGCTGCGTCCGAGTGAGGTTTTGCCAACCCCGGGAGGGCCTACAAGGCACAATATGGGGGCTTTCTCGGCCTTTCGGTAGCGAAGCGTGGCCAGGTGCTCCAGTATGCGCTCTTTAACCTTCTCCATGCCATAGTGGTCGCGTTCGAGCACATGTTCGGCATTTTTGATGCTCAGATTGTCCTCAGTGTTGATGCCCCATGGCAGTGCCACAAGCGTTTGCAAGTAGTTGAGCTGCACATTGTAGTCGGGCGACTGCTGGTTGAGGCGCTTGAGCTTTTCAACCTCGCGTTTGAACAGTTCCTTTACTTTGTCGGGGAAAGTCAGTTTCTCGGCCTTGCGTTCAATCTCGGCCACATCACCATTGCCATCCTCACCAAGTTCAGTTTGTATGTTCTTGATTTGCTGGTGAAGGAAGTATTCGCGTTGCTGTTGGTCAAGCTCCTCACGTGTCTGGTTTTGAATATCATGCTTTATTTGTGCAAACTGGCATTCGCGGTTAAGCATTTGCAGCAGTTTGAAAGCACGCTCGCGCATGTCGTGCAGTTGAAACAGAGTGTAACGGTCCTCCTGCGACAGTTGCATGTTCGAACAAATAAAGTTTACCAAAAATGCAGGGTGGCTGATGTTGCGCACGGCAAAGGCCGCCTCTTCAGAGCGCATGCCCTCGTTCAGCTTCAAAAAGCGGATAACGGCATCGCGGCAAGCATCGGCCAACACGGCAAACTCCTTGTCGTCCTTGTTGTAGGTAACTTCGGGTATAGACGAAACCTCCACACGCATGGTGGGCTTGCGTCGCTTGATATGCTCAAGCTTTATGGCCCCGTAAGTCTGCAGTATGGCCATGCTGTTGCCGTTGGGCAGATCGATCATGCGCATGACGCGGGCCACAACCCCTTCGTCAAAGAGGTCTTTGCGGTCGGGATCTTCCACATCGCCATTCTTTTGTGCCAACACGGCTATGATGGCGCCTTTTTTCAGTGATTGGCTCACCACTTTCAAACTCATCGGACGTCCGATGGTGACAGAACCCACCACGCCGGGAAACAACATCATGTTACGCAGGGCAAGTGCAGGCAGGGTGTCTTCGTGTGGGGTTTGAAGCAGAGCATTCATGTCGCCGTCAAAGTCGGCAACAAGTGAAAAGGCTGTTTGTGGATTATCGTCTCGTATGTTCATGTTTAGTATATATTCAGAATATGGAACGTGCAAAATTACTAAAAATCAGTGTATTCGCAAAATGTGCGTGCCCTACTTTGCGCTAATTAAGGCAAATGTCGTACTTTTGTGGCGCAATAATCAGAAGCGTGCCGGAGCATGCAACTTGAAGTATCACACGCAATATATATAGGCAAAGCAATGAGTTTCAGTTTCAAACAGTTTCATATAGACGACGCGCACTGCGCCATGAAGGTGGGCACGGACGGCGTATTGCTCGGCGCATGGGCCAATGTGTGTGAGGCTGATCGCATACTTGATGTTGGGTGCGGCTGTGGTTTGATAGCCTTAATGGCAGCTCAGCGCAACAGGGCTGCACGGGTTGTTGGCGTAGAGCTTGACGCGGCAGCGGTCGCTGATGCCTTGGCCAATGTGCAGCATTCTCCTTTTGCGTCAAATGTCGAAATCGTCTGTGCCGACGTTCTGCAATATGCAGCAGATTGTGGTTTGGCATTCGACAGCATATTGAGCAACCCGCCTTATCATGAAGAATCGTTGCTGCCGCCCGCGTCGCAGCGGGCCAAAGCGCGCCACACACAGGGTGGGGGACTGACTTTTGCGGCCTTGTTGCGAGTTGTTGAGCATTTGTTGAACCCCGCTAATCCAAAGGCCACTTTTTCGGCCATACTGCCCCTGTCGGCGGTTGCGGGGTTTGTAGCAATGGCTGCTGTACACGGGTTGCAATTAATGCGTCGAACTGATGTGGTCACCCGCAAGGGCAGACCTTGTAAACGGGTGTTGCTTGAGTTCTGTCGCACTCCCCAATCACTTGTGCATACAACGCTCAGCCTTGTGGGTGATGATGGAGCGAGGGCCGAGGCGTATGCCGATTTGTGCAAGGACTTTTATCTGTGATATCTCTCCCGAGACAAACTACTATACCATAATACATTTATGAGAAAAATACTATTTACTTTATTTGCGTGCTGCGCAATGTTGGGCCATGCTCAATCGAACGAATACAGAACAAGAGGTTACAAGAGGAACGTTGAATTAGGAATGAATTACGATTTTGAGTATATGGGACGTCCTGAGTGTGGCTTATTAACGACGCATGGTATACAGCTTAATCGATTGTTCTTCGTGGGTGGGGGTATTGGTTATGAAACAGGAATGCTGCCTATTTATGCAGATTTCAAAAGCTATTTCACTAAGAAAGAGTTAAAGGTCAATCCTTGGGCCGAACTAAAAATGGGCTTTGATACCATAAACTTAGGCTGCTATCTTAGTCCAAGTTTCGGCTTTACTGTTCCGTTAGCCAATGATTACGCATTTTCTGTAGCTCTTGCCTCTGGCATAGACCCTTCTTATACGGTTAATGTGGGAATGAGGGTCGGATTTTACTTTTGAAAGTCCAAAGTATTTCTGCAAAAGTGCTATTGACAAATAGATGATGCCCATGTAGCGTTATCTGTTGCCCAATACTCACTTGAGGCTACATGATTGCATAAATTAATCTTGAAGACACCTTATTTATTAAATAATTCCGCTGCGAAAAATAATCGTTTATGTTTAACACGATTAACATTACTCAAGTATGAATAGAATTGTATGGCTTGACGTGCTAAAACTTATCGCCATCTTTATGGTAATATGCGTGCATTGCTCAGATCCATTTAATGTTTCGCCAGAAGCTCGATCTAACCCAGATTACAATTTCTGGGGAAGTTTGTATGGCTCGGCCCTTAGGTCGTGCGTCCCATTGTTTGTCATGATCACGGGCGTGCTTCTGCTCCCTGTCAAACAATCCATGAAGGACTTTTATAAAAAGCGGCTCCTCAGAATAGCCTCCCCGTTCGTAATATGGTCTGTTCTGTATAACCTCTTTCCTTGGTTTACAGGCGTGCTGGGTCTTTCTAATAGTTTAATTCCCAAAGTATTTGCCTATGCACCTGCAGATGCCTCACAAACTTTTGGCAACGCTATCAGTAACATCGTGCTAATACCAATAAAGTTCAGCACTTATACCGTCCCTATGTGGTATCTGTATATGCTGATAGGCCTTTATTTGTACATGCCCATTTTCTCCTCGTGGATAAAGGGGGCTAATGTTAGAGAAAAGCGGTTCTTCTTACTACTTTGGGCAGTTACGTTGTTCTTGCCTTATGTAAGTTCCTTCTATACACCTGACATGTTAGGCATTTGTGCCTGGAATTCATTTGGCACATTCTATTATTTTGCAGGTTTTAGCGGGTATTTGCTGTTGGGGCACTTCCTGTTCAAAGAGGTGAAGGTTTGGGAATGGGGAAAGACATTACTCCTCGCTTTGCCCATGTTTGCTGTTGGATATTTAGTCACATACGTGGGCTTCAAAAATATGACAGCCATTCCCAATTGTACCGAACAAGAACTTGAGTTGTTCTTCTTATACTGCTCACCTAACGTCGCTTTAATGGCAGTTGCTTTGTTCTTAATCGTACGAAAATTAAGAATTCAATCACCAAAGGCAATTGCAGCCTTGGGTAATATAGCTAAATGCGGATTGGGAATATATGTGTTACACTACTTTATTGTTGGATTTGGATATGCCATTGTAGACTCTCTCGCTGTGCCAGTTTCCATTCGTATACCAGTCACAGCAACGATAACTTTCCTAATCTGTTGGAGTGTCATAGCCCTCTGCTACAAGGTGCTGCCCCAATATGCTAAATGGGTATTCGGATAATCTTATGTTTTGAGCCTTCAACATCTGTGTGCCATTATTAAAGATGTGGCAGGGTGTCTTCGTGTTGGGTTTGAAGCAGAGCATTCATGTCGCCGTCAAAGTCGGCAACAAGTGAAAAGGCTGTTTGTGGATTATCGTCTCGTATGTTCATGTTTAGTATATATTCAGAATAAGGAACGTGCAAAATTACTGAAAATCAGTGTATTCGCAAAATGTGCGTGTCCTACTTTGCGCTAATTAAGGCAAATGTCGTACTTTTGTGGCACAATAATCAGAAGCGTGCCAGAGCATGCAGCTTGAAGTATCACACGCAATATATAGGCAAAGCAATGAGTTTCAGTTTCAAACAGTTTCATATAGACGACGCGCACTGCGCCATGAAGGTGGGCACGGACGGCGTATTGCTCGGCGCATGGGCCAATGTGTGTGAGGCTGATCGCATACTTGATGTTGGGTGCGGCTGTGGTTTGATAGCCTTAATGGCAGCTCGGCGCAACAGGGCTGCGCGGGTTGTTGGCGTAGAGCTTGACGCGGCAGCGGCCGCTGATGCCTTGGCCAATGTGCAGCATTCCCCTTTTGCGTCAAATGTCGAAATCGTCTGTACCGACGTTCTGCAATATGCAGCAGATTGTGGCTTGGCATTCGACAGCATATTGAGCAACCCGCCTTATCATGAAGAATCGTTGCTGCCGCCCGCGTCGCAGCGGGCCAAAGCGCGCCACACACAGGGTGGGGGACTGACTTTTGCGGCCTTGTTGCGAGTTGTTGAGCATTTGTTGAACCCCGCTAATCCAAAGGCCACTTTTTCGGCCATACTGCCCCTGTCGGCGGTTGCGGGGTTTGTAGCAATGGCTGCTGTACACGGGTTGCAATTAATGCGTCGAACTGATGTGGTCACCCGCAAGGGCAGACCTTGTAAACGGGTGTTGCTTGAGTTCTGTCGCACTCCCCAATCGCTTGTGCATACAACGCTCAGCCTTGTGGGTGATGATGGAACAAGGGCCGAAGCCTATGCCGATTTGTGCAAGGACTTCTATCTGTGATATATCTACCGAGACAAACTGTTATGTTATAATACATGTAAGAGAAAAATAATTCTCCCCCCCCCCCTCCCTCCCCATCAACCTACTTGTAAAAGAGTGTATGTGCTTTTACTGTCATCTTACACTTTTTGTGCGAAACAAGTTGATATACAGATGTTTCAAGAGTGTAGGATAAGCTCAAACTATCCTACACTCCCCTGCATACATCTTACACATTACACCCCGCTGTCGCGCAGTCGGTTTTGTCGTATGCGGTGGATTTTACGGCACAGGGACGTAGAGAAATCTGTCGGAGCAACAGACTTTTTGCTCCCCCTATGCCGTGATATCACCCTCCCGTGCTTGTGCCGTGTGGCTGCATGTGGGCTGTGCAGGTTGCGTGCAGGTTGTGTGCAAGTGGAATTGGTAGTATCTTACACAGAGTAAGGCTTTGATAACCAATGGGTTGTGATGTGTTAGTGTAAGATGTAAGATACTCGGTGTGTAAAGTATTTGTAGTATGGTAAAAGTCCCAGGTGCAACTTTCTCGTCTTGGCTCTTTAACGTAACCATGCTAACAGCACTCATAGCACAGAACAAGGTTTATTACTTCATGTGCCGGACAAGATATATAGTATTCCCTATTAGCCCACAAAGATTGATTTGGGCAGCGCATTGACGAAGTCTGGAAATGTTTTTGAGAGTATTGTTCACCACATTGTATTTATGCGGAGTCTCATGTTTGTTGTGATAGTATAATGTTTCTGCTATATCAATATGGCAATATTAGTATTAAATGATGTGAATATATGGTACGGCAACTTGGAATTAGACACAAATAGTTATATATTTGCGGTCGAAAAAAGTATACATTATTTTAATATAATACTAAGTGCATACATTAGTATAATTAAATGCGAAAGGCTGAGCACAAACGACTAAGGGTCGCATGGCTATTGCTATTGGTGTATTTGCCAATGCTTTTGGCTGTTACCTTCCACCATCATACAGAGGTGGAAGGCAACGCTGCAACTACTTACTATTGTTACGATTGTGCTCACCACATTCACCACGATGGTCATTTTGTTAATGGAAACACAATGCATGATTGTGCATTATGTGTGTTACAGAGTATGACCTATGTGGCTCCATCGTTTGCACAGCTGACAACGTTTGTTGTCGTTCTAAATATCGTATATTGCGCCATTTGCATATTGATCAAAAGGTGTAGGTACGATGTAAAATCAACGCGTGCACCTCCTGTGTTTTCTTGATTTTCTTTGTAGGGAAGCAATGTGTGTTTCCTTAATGTTGGTATTCTAACACTTCTTTTTTTGATGATGAAAAATAGGATGGCGGCTTTAGTCGTATTTCCTATCTTTTCATCAGCCCTTGTCGTGCGCATTCTCAAGAGGTTATATCAGACACTCTAAAGCATGTGTACAGGGAAGGTGTGCCCCTAAATGATATCGTTGTAAGAGGTAATACTGACAAGCAAATACAAATGTCGTCGGCTCTCAACCCAGTGAGGGCAAACAAGCAATTTATTATAACAGCACTTTAGCGGCTCGCCGATGCAAACGCTGAGTCGGTTGCCAGGAGTAGCAGTTGAAGGCTGTCTGCATGAAAATTATAGAATAAAAACAAGACAAGCTTAGGCAATATGTGCAGGTTCTTGTGTATGCGTACAGGAAATGTGACTATTAGCCTTGCATTTATAATAAGATTATGGAAAAGATAATACGACAACTGGTCATTGTTATTGGCGCTGTGTTATTTTCGTTGGTGGCACACGCAGCCAATGATACAAAAGATACTGATGCTAATATATATGGTCATGTAATAAACAAAAAGACATCGAAGCATATACCCAATGTAACAATAAGTGTGAAAGGCACGCTTATAGCTACTCAAACGGATGCATCAGGCCATTATTTCTTGAAAAATTTGCCAGAGGGTAAATTCACGTTAGAAGCTAACATGGATGGCTTTAGAACAATAAGTAAAAGTGTTGTATTGCATCGCGATTCAACAATAGAACTTAATTTCAAGTTAGACCCCTCAGATATAGACTTAGATGATGCGGTAGTGTCGGCTAACCGTATCGAAACAAAACGGCGTTTAGCTCCAACATTAGTAAATGTATTAGGAAGCAAAATGTTTGATTTGACACAGTCAACTTGCTTGGTACAAGGCTTGAACTTTCAGCCAGGTGTGCGTACAGAAGATGATTGTCAGAATTGCGGATTTACGCAAGTACGCATCAATGGACTGGATGGCCATTATTCTCAGATTCTGATTAACTCACGTCCAATATATTCATCGCTGAATGGTGTGTATGGACTCGAGCAGATTCCGAGTAACATGATAGACCGTGTAGAGGTTGTACGTGGTGGCGGATCGGCATTATATGGCGCATCAGCAATTGGTGGTACGATAAATGTAATAACTAAGGACCCCATACGCAATTCAGCGTCGTTTGGTCACACGTTCATGTCGTTGGGACACAACTCTTTTGATAATATTACGATGGGTAATGCGTCACTTGTGACCGATAACAATAAGGCCGGAGTTTACGTATTTGGACAAAGTCGTGAGCGTAAAGGATATGACTATGATCGTGACGGGTACACAGAGTTGCCCGAACTCAGTAATCAGACTTTTGGATTGAATTCGTTTTATCGCTTGAGTCCGTATTCAAGAATTGGTGTGCAGTACCATAGCATACACGAGTTTAGACGTGGTGGTAACAATTTGAATATGGCGCCTCATGAGGCCAATATTGCAGAGCAAGCTGAGCATAACATACAAGGTGGTGGTATAAATTATGATTTTAATGCCCCCAATCAGAAAGATAAAGTAAATGCTTATTTCTCGTTTCAAACGACTACACGAAAGAGCTACTATGGCGGAATAGGGGAGGGAACTCCCGAGGATATGGAAACAGCTGAGAAAGCCTACGGAAGAACACACGATTTCACATATGTGTTAGGGTCTCAATATGTACATTCTTTTCCGCGTCTACTTTTTATGCCATCGGATTTGACCCTTGGGGTTGAATATAACCATGATAGATTAAAGGACATCATATTGGGATACAACCATGAGCTTAAGCAGAGTACAGGCATTGGCAGCTTTTTCTTCCAAAATGAGTGGAAGAATAAACAATGGAGTTTCTTGCTTGGTGGCCGCTTGGATAAGCACAACCTGATAAATCATGTAATATTCAGTCCTCGCGTAAATGTGCGCTTTAATCCGATTGATGATATCAACATTCGCTTGAGCTACGCAAGTGGTTTCCGTGCGCCTCAAACTTTTGATGAAGACCTGCATGTCGGCGTAGTAGGTGGGGAACGTTTGGTTACCGTGTTGGATAAAAACTTAAAAGAAGAACGTTCAAATAGCTTCAGTGCGTCAGTTGATTTATATCATCGTTTTGGCGCCGTGCAGACGAACTTGTTGATTGAAGGCTTTTATACGGATCTAAACAATGTCTTTGCCTTGCGTCAACTCGACCAACCTGACGCCCAAGGTAATATTGTGCAAGAGCGTTATAATGCCAATGGAGCAAAAGTCTATGGCTTGAACATTGAGGGTAAGGCAGTGTTAACAAAGTGGGTTACACTGCAAGCAGGTTTCACTTTGCAAAAGAGCACCTATGACAAGGCTATTGCGTGGAATGATGAAGTGCCCGAACAAAAATATCGCAAAATGATGCGTACGCCTGAAGTCTATGGCTATTTTACAGCAGCATTTACGCCTATTAACCATTTGACAGTTTCTGCTTCGGGCAATTATACAGGTGCGATGCTGGTAGGTCACTCTGCAGGTTCAGGTGTAGATAAGCCTGTGGTTGTCAACACACCGCATTTTACAACATTGAATCTAAAGGCCGCGTATGATTTTGTGTTTGGAAAGGGACTAACATTGCAGGTAAATGGCGGTGTACAGAATGTTACCAATTCTTATCAAAATGATTTCGATAAAGGTTGGAATCGTGATTCAGCTTACATTTATGGTCCATCACTGCCAAGAAGTTTCTTTGTTGGTATGAAATTTAGTTATTAACTAAAACCCCGAATCATCTATGGAGCGTACCCCATATAATAGTGGCAATGGGGTACCCTCCTTACTTCATAAACACAATAATAAATTCAAATAACAATCATGAAAAGTTTAGTTTATACTCTATTGTTAGCATCAACCCCTTCGTTAGTATTTGCTTCAAGCAACCAACATTTGTGTGGTAGTGATTCTGTTTACACATCAGAGGCCTCGGCTGCGCATGGCTATGTTGAGTCTATAGATGGAGCTTACGGCTTTAATGGAATTAGCATACCTGGCGAAAATTGTGACAGTACGGGGCTTCCTATGTTAACGCGCAAGCTCACGGCATGGACGTCATTGCAAGCTCGTGCTGCATACTACTTTCATCACCCGGCAGCACAGGTTAAAAGCTACATGACGCTTAATGTTAAAACAGGGGGTAAGGTTAGTTTCATACTATCAATAACCGATCCCGATGCGCCAACCGATACGATAGCAACTAAAGTGATAGATGTAATAGGCACCGGCAAGGATCAAAAAGTAGAATTGGCAGATTGCTCGTTTACGGTAGCTAAATATTATCGCTACCAACTGGTTTGCGTGTCGGGCAATAATAATATTGATTACATCGACCGTTTTACGTTTGAAAGCCCATCAGCCGAAAAAACATATCCAGCCTCTTATCTGTCGTCACCATCAGTACATTTGGGCAGCTGGCGTTCAACGGGTGCGGCACCGGCAAACGGCTATGATTGGTGTTATCAAGAGATAATGATACCCAAGTCGTCGGATATTGTGGGCACTTATGCCATGGCATTGGGTGTGCTGAGTGGTTACATGGGCATTCAAAATAATGGTGTGCAGGCTGATGGTACGCCGGCCCATGATGTGCTGTTCTCAATGTGGGACGATGGGTCAACTGACGAAGATCCTAACCTGCCAGAATATATGAGGGCTGGTGTGGTAGACTGCGATTCACTTACCATAACCAATAGGTTTGGCAATGAGGGGACAGGGGTACAGACCTACCGACGTGGCGATTGTTGGATACCTGGGCGCTTTGTACAGTTCATAACCAATGCAAGGCGTGAGCAGACAAGTTACACAACCATAGAAAATGGAAAAGAAGTAGAGCACAAGCAAAACAATATACTTGTATCTGCTTGGTACAATGCACAAGATGGCAAGGGGTGGCAATACATGGCTACGGTGCGTAAGCGCAATAGTACCGGCTTGTTCAGTTCATGGTATTCTTTCCTTGAAAATTATAATTGGGCCACGGGCGAAGCTTCGCGAAAGGCTTACTATCGCAATGGCTTTGCCAGATATGCAAAGAAAGAAAATTGGTATAACTTTAACCGCGTAGACTTTAGCCATACTGATGGTGGCAATGCACCTGGTGCACGCAATGATTACGGACAAGGTGCAACCGAGAATAAAGACGACCGAACCTTCTTTATGCAGACTGGTGGCTATACTTCAACTAATTGTACCGATAATGAAGTTCCTTTAGCAACATCTGCAGAGTGTGTAGACACAATCAACTACGATGCTTTGAATGCCCGAGTGCTTCAAGCCATAGACAATGAAAAGGAACGTGTGGCTTTAGCAGAGCTGTTCAAGACAAGCAAATATGATAAGTCTGGTTGGAAGGTAATCAGCTTTTCAAGTCAAGAAACAAGCGGCGAAGGTTCAAATGGGCTTGCATCACAAATAATTGATGGTGATGCTAACACCTATTGGCATTCGCAATGGCAAGGCACACAAGCCAAATATCCACATTACTTTGTAATTGACATGCAAAAGATACAGAGCATTGGCGGGTTCGAATTTACCATGAGTGGGGGAGCAAACCGATACATTAAGGCCTATGATATTTATGTGTCAGATGACAATACAACGTGGCAAAAGGTTATTTCGGACAATGGTGCACCAAATCAGCAAACATTCCAGGTGCGATTGGATAGTGTTGTAAATGCACGCTATATCAAGCTCGTGATAAGAGACGGACGTGCAACTGATGGGTGTTTTGTCCGACTCAACGAGTTAGATGTTGTATCGGGCAATGTAGCTGTGCTTGTACAACAGCCAAGTGCAAATAATGTAGCCAACGCACAACTTAGTGCAATACTAAATAATCAGAATCTTGACTTGATATTGCCCTTCGAAGGCGAAAAGCAAGTGGCTGTCCGACTTTATTCTACTAATGGTATCTGTATATTTAACGGCAACTTCCTGGCGTCAAAGTACATTTCAATACCTATGCCACAATTGGTCGCAGGGACATACATTGTTGAGGCTGTATGTAATGAAGGCTCATCATCTGCAATGATAATAAAGAAATAATTGTCCCTAATCATCTACTTATACAAAATACCTATTCTACAAATCATTCAGTATGAAAACTATAACAATAAAACTACTATTTGGGGCATGCTTCGCATCGTTGTCACCGCTAAGTGCACAAACTGTCGATAGAGCGAAATATCCCGATTACACAGATAAACGCAATCCGGATTATGCACTCATGCAACGGCATACGCTTGGCGTGCGTAATGCTATGTCTGCACGTCCCGACCATGTGAATAATGCCGAAACACGTTTCTTCCCGCCAGTGTTTAACCAAGATGGGGGCTCTTGTGGATCGGCCTCACGCATAGGCTACATGTTCTCGTATGAAATGAATGCCTTTCGCAATTTGGACGGAACTAACCCACAAAATTATTACCCGACACACTTTGTGTGGCTACTGACTAATGGCAATTCGGGCAAAGACGCTTTTGTACAGCATGTTGGAGTTCCCTCGGCTGAAACGTATGGTGGTCAAACCTATTCAAAACTTTTTGGCAATCAAGAGGAAACCCAGAACGACTTTGGTTGGATGACAGGTTACGATAAATGGTACGAAGCCATGTTTAATCGTATGCTCAAACCTGCCAATTTCCCTGAAAGCACAGGCACAGATGCCGGGCGCGAGGCTCTGAAAAATTGGCTGTGGAATCATAATGGTGATGAAAGTTTCCAATCGGGTGGATTGGCTGGCGTTGGTGTGGCTGCCGGCACAATGACGTGCAAGGCTATTGACAGCACTCCAACCAATGACAAGTTGGGAGTGACAGGTATGAAATGTGTGGACAAATGGGGCACTGGCGTTGATCACGCTCTTACCATTGTAGGATATGACGACCGCATAGAATTCGACATAAATGGTAACGGCATATATGGCGAAGAAACTGCCGATGAGCGTGGGGCATGGATCTTGGTTAATTCGTGGGGTAATGAGTGGCAAAATGGTGGCTTCGTCTATTGTCCTTACGCTTATGGCGGGTCACATTTTAATAAGGACGGCTCGTTCTCAAACCATTGGTGGTATCCCGAAATATACAAGGTACGCAAAAATTATAAGCCCCAACGTACCATTAAACTTAAAATGGACTATACCCGCCGTTCCGAACTATATCTTATGGCTGGCGTATCTGCAGACCTCAAAGCCACAAATCCTGACAAAACGCAGGCTCTTGACCACTTTAAGTATGCAGGTGATGGCAATAATGGTAACACTGTGCCAGCTCCCGAAATCCCGATGTTGGGACGATGGGTTGATGGCAAACTGCACACCGAGCCCATGGAGTTTGGCTACGACCTCACAGATTTAAGTGACGGCTATGATGCAAATGAACCGCTCAAGTACTTTTTTATAATCAACACAAAAAGTACGGCGGAGGGTAGTGGACATATATATGATGCTTCGATTATAGATTATGTGCAAGACAGTCTGGGACTCGAAATACCATTTGATATTGACGCCAATGGTGTAAACATACAGAACAAGGGTAAGCAAACTATCATATCATTGATTGTACCAGGACGAGGTGTGGCTGCACCGCAGAATGTTGCCGTTGATGGTGGTGTGCTTAAATGGATGTCGCCCAAAAAAGCAAATCTCAGTCTGACCGGATATGAAATTATACACGAGGGCGAAATTGTTTCTACACTTGATGCCGATGCCGAATCGTATGCTTTACCCGAAGGGGCTTCGGGCGCGTATGGCATAAGGGCCGTTTATGGCAACAAACGCTCGAATGCAGTGAATGTCAATGTGTATGCAAGTACTGCAAACAACAAATGTATTAAATTGCTTCATTCTGGACTTACCCTTCCAGGTGTATTCGATTCAAAGCACAACATGGCCACTATCGAGTTCTGGATACGGCCACTATCTATCGCCGATTGGAACCAGAGTGCAGGTCCGGGGTGGGGAACATTCATGTTTCATGCCAATGCAAATGGTTCATTTACTGCGGGTTGGGACACTAACAACCGTTTGAATGTGCCTTCCGCTCTGAGTTTGAACAAGTGGAGCCATATAGCACTTGTCGTGAATGACAGTGTGATGACTGCCTATGTCAATGGCACAAAGATGGCATCAGTCACGTCAAATAGCTATTGCGGTATTGGCGGTTTTGGCGATTTGATATTCTCATCTGAAGATGAAAACTCCGACCAAAATGCCATGTACGACGAACTGCGTATATGGAAAACAGCACGCACGGCTGATGAAATAAAAGCTGACTACAAACTGCGCTATGCTGATGCACTGCTGCCTGATGACCTCGTAGCCTACTATCCGGGTGATGTGGTGACTATAAATGGCACAAGACTGTTGTGCGATCATACGGGCAGAGCACATCATGGCTCTTTCCCAAATGATAATTTTGCCGTAAATGATGGTTATGCGCAAACATTAAAATATACAGCGAACACATTTGTACACATCAATCAGCCCGAGGCTGATGCTGTCGAAGGGCAATATCTGACACTGCATGCCACTGGCAGCACGAATATTTCCTCTCTGCGATGGACGGTGCCTGGGGCGGGTATTGAAAATTTGGTATGCACCTCGCCAACAATCTCGTTCGGAAAATCTGGTGCGCAAAATGTGAAAGTGGTGGCAGTTGATGTCAATGGTAATGAAACTGAGGCTGACACTCTCATTACGGTGTTGCCTGCTCCTGAGGCAAGTGCAGTATTCAAAATGTCAAAGAACAAGGTGGTGTGTGGCGAGCGTGTAACCTTTATTCCCCAAAACATGGTTGATGGCCAGAGCTATCATTGGACACTCGAAGGCGCATCTGTCGAAACTTCCAACCAGTCATGTGTTACAGTGTCGTACGCAAAAAGTGGCACCTATGATGTGACGTTGAATGTGACTGCAGCCAATGGTAGTACTGCCAAGTATACTCAAAAAATCAATATTGTCGAATCTGCTCCAAAGGCAGCGTTTGATGTTGAGCCATCAGTTGTTGTAAAAGGCAACCAGGTAAGGCTTACCGACAAGTCGCAATATGGTTCGGCTCATAGTGCGTGGACATTGTCAAGCGCTAACAATGCCATGCAAGGCGAGGGCGAGAAACTCTGCTTCATTCCTGATGTGGCTGGGGTTTACAACGTAACGTTGACGGCTTCAAACGATGCAGGTAACAGCAGTGCCTCTCAGTCAAGAGCACTCATTGTTTGTAATGCCGACAGTAAGACAGGGCTGAACTTTATGCCAGCAGCGAAAGCACGTGTCGAATTGACAAAGGTACCTCTATCGGCAGGACAGAAAAAGTTTGCTATTGATTGGTGGCAACGTGCCAACACGCTCACTGATGTGTGCAATGGAATAGGGGAGAACACGCAAAGTTTACAACTCCAAACGTTGCCTGATGGCCAAATGCGTTTCTATATGGCAGGCATGTGCGCCAGCTCGACAACAAGTTATGTGATACCTAATGAGTGGCATCACTATGCAGTGTCGTTTGAGTCTGGAAAAGTCCGTTTCCTCCGTGATGGCGCTTTGGTAAGTTCTGCAGCAATTAAAAACGCTAAAGTGCCCGCAATGAACTCTTTTGCTTTGGGCTGCGAAGAAGCTCCAATGAGTGGCATGGTAGATGAGTTCAGAGTGTGGAATGGGGTAGCTTTTGACACATCAAAGTTGCGCAAACTACATACATATTTAATAGAACCGATGTCCGATGCGGCTGTTAAGGCTGCTGAGGCTGACGGCTTGAGCGTTTATTATCATTTTGACCAAAATGGGGGCAATGTGGTTGATGCCACTGCCAACCAAAACACAGGCGTACGTGTAGGCTTCGGTCCTGATGGTGATGCTTGGAGCAGCTCGAAAGGCGTTTTCGCAATCAACTTTGATGACAAGTCTACAGATGTCTCGAGCAGTTATTTGTCAAACTACGAAGCTCCGTTCTCCAATACAGGAAAGGTTTATAACGATACAGCGAACAAACGCTTTATGACACTCTATGGTTGGAAAGAAAATGGTGATGCCACATCGTCAAAGCGTACGGGAGCACATGTCGATACACAAAAGGATAATGCCTTTACCATCACCACCGGGTGGGACGGCTTTAGCCGTCAACTGAACGATCACAAGGCATATCAAACAGTCAGTTTGCCTGCAGGCGTATATGATTTTACTGCCAAGTATGGCAGTTTCGAAGGCGAGGCTGATGGTTGCTACCTGGTTGTAGCAAAGTCCGACACACTGCCCAGTACTATCGACATTATCGAGGCTGACGGAAATGCAAACAGCGGTTTTGTAGCTTCAGCCATGAGGGCCAAATCCCAAACAACACTGAACACAGTGCGCTTTATCTTGACAGAGCCATCTACCGTCAGCTTGGGAATATTGGCTAATATGCAAGGCGATCGTTGCATGACTATTGACTCCTTTGAATTGACTCAATATCCGCTGACCATTATTAAAGGTGTGGCAGACGGTATTGATGATGCACAAATATCTGACACGCTGCATGATGGCACAGCCGTTTACGACCTGTCAGGACGTCTTGTATTCAATCCGCAAAAGGGCATTTACATCGTAAACGGTCGTAAGTTGATAAAGAATTAAATGTGTAACTATTGACACTTTTCTTGACAAACTGATGATGCCCATGTAGCATCGTCTGTTGCCCCATACTCACTTTTGGGTATTTTGTTATACGATAAAGCGTTTCACCTTGTTTGGGTATTGCAGGGTGGGCGCTTTATCTGTTATTTTGCAGTCGTAAACAATGCACATTACAAACCATCAAACAACACATCTATCGTATGACTGGAATTTTTTACGGCAGCACAACTGGCTGCACCGAAAATGTGGCTAATGCCATTGCACAACAACTTGGAGTTGAGGCTAAGGATATATATAATGTGGGCACAACAGATGCCAACAAAGCTTTGGACTATGACACATTGCTCTTGGGTTCTTCAACCTGGGGCTGCGGCGATTTGCAGGACGACTGGTACGACTTTCTCGATACACTCTCATCGCTCGATCTCACGGGCAAGCGCGTCGGCATATTCGGTTGTGGCGACAGCGATTCTTATTCCGACACCTTCTGCGGCGCCATTGCTCAAATTTACGACGGGCTGCAAAACACTGGTTGCACCTTTATAGGCGCTTTCGAACCTACCGATTATAATGTAACCGATTCAGACGTCTGTCGTGACGGCAAATTTGTAGGACTGGCCATTGACGAGGGTGATGACGAGGGCAAAAATCAAGCGCGCATCGAAGCCTGGTGCAACTTGGTAAAGTAAGGTCAAGTAGCTATCCCCCCGATAGTAAAATTAGTTAGCAAGTTGACGGGGTGGGGCAGCAAGTGGTATATTGAGCTAAAACACGTATGTCTTGTTCTCTGCAATTTGAGGTGAATAAAGCATATTTGCTTGTTACCCCGTTAACTTGTCAACTTGTCACCCCGTCAACTGATTGTATAAAATATAATTTTGAATACCCACTTATATTATGTCCTCTGAAGATTTTTCGCGTTTTGACTCACTCAAGCTATTCATGCACCAAATATACGAATACCGCAAGGGGGTAAGGCCGCTCGTACTGTGCACCATGTGCAATGACTGTGCGCAAATTATGTGCAAACGCCTTGACGAGCAGGGCATATCTTATATTGAGCAACCCGTGTCAAGTAACAAGGTGAATTTGTATTTTGGCAAAAAGGCCTGCCTCGATGTGGTGCGCACATTCGTACACAAGCCAATGCATGTATTAACTCCAGCCGAAGACTTTATGTTAGGGGCTATGCTCGGGTATGACATCACGGCGCAGTGCGAACGCTTCTGCAAACGAAGTGAAGCTATATGCGGTCAGACGTATAACGCCCACCATCAGTCTTATGCGGTTGTTTGAATATCTCTTTTTGCTCATTTCGTCGCAAAAAACTGCCTTTTTGTCATTTTATGATTGTAAAATGCCGCAAAATAAAAAATTATTCGTACTTTTACCATCGAAATTCAAAAGGGCTGCTTCAAACGGCCGCAAATTGAGCAAAAACTAAGACAAACCAACGCATATTTATGAACGCTTTAGAAACTGTTGAACGCCTTAAACAGCGTTTCCCAAACGAACCTGAGTACATTCAAGCCGTGAGCCAGGTGCTCGGCACAATCGAGGATGAATACAACCGTCACCCCGAATTTGAGCAGGCTAATCTTATCGATCGCCTCTGCATTCCCGATCGTATTATCTCGTTCCGTGTGACTTGGGTTGACGACAAGGGCAAGGTACAAACTAATATGGGTTATCGTGTGCAGCACAACAATGCCATTGGTCCGTACAAGGGCGGCATACGTTTCCACGCAAGTGTTACACCATCTGTTTTGAAATTCCTCGCCTTCGAGCAGACGTTCAAAAATGCACTCACTACATTGCCTATGGGCGGTGCTAAGGGTGGTTCAGACTTCAATCCGCATGGCAAGAGCGATGCTGAGGTAATGCGTTTCTGCCAGGCGTTCATGAACGAACTTTACCGTCATATCGGTCCCGACGAGGACGTTCCTGCCGGCGATATAGGCGTAGGTGGCCGCGAAGTAGGCTATATGTTCGGACAGTATAAAAAGTTGACGCATCAGTTTGTAGGTGTACTCACTGGCAAGGGTCTCCAGTTCGGCGGTTCGCTTATTCGTCCCGAAGCTACTGGCTATGGCAATGTTTACTTCCTCGAGAGCATGCTTCAAACCAGAGGCATTGAATTAAAGGGCAAGCGTGTACTTGTAAGTGGCTCGGGCAACGTGGCACAGTACACTGTCGAAAAACTCATCGAACTTGGTGCAGTGCCTGTAACACTTTCCGATTCTGATGGTTATATCTATGATCCGGACGGTATCGATGCTGACAAACTCGCTTTCGTTATGGAACTCAAAAACGAAAAGCGTGGTCGTATAAAGGAATATGCTGAAAAGTATGGCGTGAAGTACGTGGCTGGTGCACGTCCTTGGGGCGAGAAGGCTGACATTGCATTGCCTTCTGCTACACAGGACGAAATTGAAGAAGCCGATGCACGTTCACTCGTGGCTAATGGCGTAATTGCTGTCAGCGAAGGTGCCAACATGCCTTCAACTCCCGAGGCCATTGAAATATTCCAGCAGGCCAAATTGCTCTATGCTCCGGGCAAGGCTGCCAATGCTGGCGGTGTAGCTGTGTCTGGTCTTGAAATGAGCCAGAATTCAGAACGCTTGAGCTGGACGCGTGAGCAGGTTGACGAGCGTTTGAAGATGATCATGAGCGACATTCATCAAAACTGCGTGAAGTATGGCACACAGCCTGATGGCTATATCAACTATGTACGTGGTGCCAATGTAGCTGGTTTCCTCAAGGTGGCTAAAGCCATGATGGCTCAAGGTATCGTCTAAATAACTTGCTGCAATCGCATTGGTTATTGCGGCATGCTCAATATGACATTCAATCCCCATTGAAGGTGTAACACGCACTTTCAATGGGGATTTCTTTTATTATCCACATTTGTCCTCGCGCGCACGCGCGCGTCAGCAGATTTATGCAAAATTATCTGCATTCTGCACTTTTCGCTATAACTATCTGAAAATCAACTACTTAAGAGTGTAGACACTACCTACACACTTGTCTGCACAACCTGCACTACCTACACAATTCCACTTTCGCCATGACCCGCGCATTCCGTCATGTGCACAAGCCAATCCGCCATAGCCACCCCGTACATTCACTCGGAGCAACTCATCGGCCGTCCTCCCGTTTCCCAACCGTCCCCGTCACACAACAAATTCTGCACACTCCCAATCCCCTTGTGATAGCACAGTGTAGGCAAAGTGCAAGCATACATACACTCTGCAACTATCTGATAATCAACACGAAACACCCCGTTAGTGTAGAGTGACGACAAATACACTGCAAAATGCCGGACGCGCGCGTGCGCGTATACGCATACACGTATATGCATGATTGTCTTGTAACCCAGTCCCTCAGCGCCAGCCCTTGTGTCCCTTCCAGCCACGCGGACGTAAGTCCGTGGCCGCAGCCGCGCAGCGGCCTTATGTACATCTGTCCTTATGTTCTTCTGTCTCCCGCGTTAGCGGCTTTCGACTCCCGCTACGGCGTCAGCCCTTATGTTTCTTGAGGTCACCCGGACGATAGTCCGTGGCCGTCCGCCGCGCAGCGGCCTTATGTGTATCTTA
>OOBJ01000247.1_pt1 | contig 48938 bp, 42 predicted proteins | sample 1671331 | NCBI WGS metagenome assembly OOBJ01 (sample SAMN06348145, study PRJEB24527) | human gut metagenome | biome: human gut; feature: ankylosing spondylitis patient; material: feces | host: Homo sapiens | place: China | collected 2015-10 | reverse complement strand
CAACGTACATTTGACACACAGCTTGCTTTGTTTTGAATTCGTCGAACTCACGTTATTTTACAATAAAGTATTTTTTTCTGGGGATTACTTGGATATGGGCAAGCCGGATATAACATCAACAAAAATTACCCTGTGCTTTTCGGATGTCTCAAACAATAGTATAGAAAAACAGCCAGGTGGCTTAATAATAAGCCACCTGGCTGTGAGGATTAACGTTATTGTATTCATTTACTGAATACATCGGAAACCCATTACGTCATACTGTTGCATTATTACCCTAAATAACCTCAACTATTACAGTGAATACAGATAACATTATTTCAAATAGAGTCTACAAAAGCATTAAACGAATTTATCATTGCAGACTAGCTCATTCTCTTTCCACTACCCAATAGTAACAAAGCAGAAAAACACGACAAAACGACAATGCCAATGTACTGCATAGTCTCACACACCATGAACAACCTCTTCATTTTGCCTTTGCCACGTAGAATTGTCACAATAAGCCCAATACTGCTCATTACAGCCGTATGGTTATTAACACATTAATACAAGGCCCATTCACAGCGGAAACACGCTTACACAAATGTCGCGACGTAGCCCAACAAAGCCATCGGCACAGCAAACAACCTGTCTGGACAACGATATAATAGACGTGTTCTGGACTGCATGATTGATTCGGAGTTTATCTCACAGATTGAGAGTATCAACCATGATTAACAGGCCAAGACATCTCATATCTCACAATATCCTCTTCAATAAGAGGAGAGCCTAGTTGCACTTCAACAAAACGAAGATCTGTCACCGCCCGTACGGCGTGCTTTTGCCCGACTGCAATATTGACAACATCACCCCTACGAACCGTTGTTACCTCACCATCAAGCATCAGTTCGCCCTCGCCTTCAATAAATGTCCAAACCTCTGAGCGATGGTTATGGGCTTGATAGCTAATGTTTTTACCCGCATTGAGGAAAATGTGCTTAACAAGCGTACCGGAGTTTGATTCTCCACCATTATGGTGTTCAAGCACCTTATATGTTCCCCAGCGGCGCTCCTCAAACATCGGGCGTGCACACAGGCGCTCAACATAAGGCTTGATTGACTCACAGCAGTCCTTGTCTGCAACGAGAATTCCGTCAGGACTGGCAGCAACAACCAAGTTCTTGGCCCCAATACAAAGACACGGTATACCGAGTCTGTTTACCACATGAGTATTTACAGAAGCCGAGTCTAGTGTAGATTTACCGATAGTGCTACTGCCAAGAACCTCGCTTAATGCATTCCATGTGCCAAGATCCTTCCATACCCCGGCAAATGGCACAACAGCAACAGAGTCTGCCTTTTCAGCCACCTCATAATCGAAACTAATTTTCGGAAAACAAGAATAGCACGAACGCAACTCATCAAAGCTATGGCCACAGTCCACATATTTGGAAATAATTTCAAGAAGGTAACCAAGTCGGAAAGCAAATACCCCCCCATTCCATAAGGCTCCCAGAGATATAAGTTCAACGGCTTTCTCCGCTGTAGGCTTCTCCGTGAAACGCTTCACCCTCATCGCGTCGGCTACATTGTTGCCGGAAGCCGCCTCTGGTACAATATAACCAAATTTAGTGGAAGGATAATCAGGACGGATTCCCATGAGCACCAGATTGGCAACATCACCCTTCACAGCCTCAACCATCCGGCCAATAGCATCGAAATAGCTATCATCAATATATGGATCACTTGGCATAATGACCACCGGTTCGTCGGCAGCACAACCTTTTTGCTTGGAAAGATAAAGGCATGCCAAAGCAATTGCAGGGAAAGTGTCGCGGCGTTCGGGTTCTGTCACAACACCCACGGTATCACCAAGCTGGCAGCTAATGGCATCACGTTGAGACTCGCCGGTAGCTATCGTTATGTCAGCCCCAAGCGCAGACGATTTTATCTGGCGCACTACCCGCTGAACCATCGACTCTTCGCCACCGTCTGGTGCAGGCAGGAGACGCAGAAACTGCTTTGAATAAGAATCGTTTGAAAGCGGCCACAGGCGTTTGCCTGAGCCGCCGGATAAAAGAACAAGTTGCATATTTATATTACCTTTCTGCCCTCATCGGATTAGTAAGGAAGTCATGATATGCAAGGCGGATGCCGTCTTCGAGCTCCGTCTTATATGTCCAGCCCAAGGCTGTGGCTTTTGATACGTCGAGAAGTTTGCGTGGCGTACCGTTTGGCCGCGTAGTGTCCCAACGGATTTCACCATCGTAGCCAACAACCTTTGCCACCAGTTCCGTCAGAGCCTTGATAGTGAGCTCCTTGCCAGTACCGGCATTGACTGTCTCGTTTCCGCTGTAGTTGTTCATCAGGAACACACAGAGATTCGCAAGGTCGTCTACATACAGAAACTCACGCAACGGAGAACCGTCGCCCCAGCAGGTAACGCTCTTTGCACCAGCCTCCTTTGCCTCGTGGAATCGGCGGATAAGCGCTGGCAGCACGTGGCTGTGTTCGGGGTGGTAATTGTCGTTCGGGCCATAGAGGTTGGTAGGCATCACGCTGATGTAGTCGGTACCGTACTGACGGTTCAGAAACTCGCAATACTTAAGTCCGCTAATCTTCGCCAGAGCATATGCTTCATTGGTCTTCTCCAGTTCACCAGTGAGCAGGCAACTCTCTTTCATTGGCTGCGGTGCCATGCGAGGATAAATGCACGACGAACCAAGAAACTCCAACTTCTTGCAACCGTTCTTCCAAGCAGAATGAATCACATTCATCTCAAGGATCATGTTGTCATACATGAAATCCGCCAGCGCAGACTCATTGGCAACGATGCCGCCCACCTTGGCAGCGGCGAGAAACACATACTCTGGCTTCTCATCAGCGAAGAAAGCCTCCACGGCCTCCTGCCTTGTCAGGTCAAGTTCCTTGTGCGTGCGAGTGATTATGTTTGTATATCCCTGACGCTCCAGCTCACGTACAATGGCCGAGCCAACCATTCCACGGTGGCCGGCAACATATATCTTTGCGTTCTTTTCCATAATGCATTAATGCTAAGTTCCGCCGGACTGTAAATCCGACGGAACAAAGATTTGTTATTTTACAATACCCTTCTCAAGATATTCGGCAAGGTTCATCTTGCGCACCTTCTCGCTCGCATCCTCAGCTGCCACCTTGTGCATGTCATAATCCACCATGATGCGCACAAGTTCCTCGAAAGATGTCTTCTGTGGATTCCAACCGAGTTTTGCCTTCGCCTTGGTGGGATCCCCCCAGAGGTTCACAACGTCAGTCGGGCGATAGAAGTCCTTCGATACCTCAACAAGTGTTTTGCCAACAAGGTTCTCGGGACCGGACACACAGATGCCCTTCTCGTTTTCGCCCTCGCCCTCAAACTCAAGTTCAATGCCTGCATAACGGAATGCCAGTTGACAGAACTCACGTACACTGTGCTGAACTCCTGTGGCAATCACGAAATCTTCAGGATTCTCATGCTGCAGAATTAGCCACATGCACTCCACATAATCCTTGGCATAGCCCCAGTCGCGAAGCGACGAAAGGTTGCCAAGATAGAGCTTCTCCTGCTTCCCCTGTGCAATGCGTGCTGCAGCAAGTGTAATCTTTCGCGTAACGAAAGTCTCGCCCCGACGCTCACTCTCATGGTTGAACAGAATGCCCGAGCAGCAGAACATATTGTAAGCCTCACGATACTCTTTCACAATCCAGTAACCATAAAGCTTGGCCACGGCATAAGGACTATAAGGGTGGAACGGCGTATTCTCGTTCTGAGGAACTTCCTCCACCTTGCCATAAAGCTCAGAGGTGGAAGCCTGATAAATGCGGCAGGTGTCCTCCAGATGGCAGGCACGCACGGCCTCCAGCACGCGGAGCACGCCCGTGGCGTCCACATCTGCGGTGAACTCAGGCGAGTCAAAGCTCACCTGTACATGGCTCTGTGCGGCAAGGTTATAAATCTCGGTAGGTTTCACCTTGTCCACCACCTTTACAATCGACATGGAGTCACCCAAGTCGGCAAAATGGAGGTGGAAGTTGGGCTGCCCTTCCAAATGGGCAATCCTTTCCCTGTAGTCCACCGACGAGCGACGGATAATTCCATGCACATCATAACCTTTTGACATCAAAAATTCAGACAGGTAAGAACCGTCCTGACCGGTAACACCAGTAATCAATGCTACTTTTCTCATAAATTTAATATGTTTGTTAATCAATATTAATCAAGAGCCTATTTATCGCTCGATTCCCCTCTTCTCCTTGTGTATGTTTTTCAGAAACAACGGATTGCCTATTACATAGCGTCTCCACATCCTACGTGGCTCTTTAATGAGTCGGTAAAGCCACTCCAACGAATGTTCCTGCCACCATAGCGGAGCTCGTTGATATGTCCCGGCAAAAAAGTCGAACACGGCACCGATGGTACCTACGTGACAATGGATGTTCAATTCGTCCCAGTGCGTATATGTCCACTTCTCCTGCTTCGGAGCGGTCATACCAATCCATAGCAAATCGGGGTTCGCTGAGTTTATTGCGGATATGATAGACCTGTTATCCTCAGCGTTAAACTCAGGCTTATAAGGCGGAGAGAATGTCACCACATCGATATTTGGATATATTTCCTTGGCTTTCTCCACAATCAGGCCGAGAACTTTTGGCGAACTGCCCATAAACATGCAGCGGCCGCCTTTTTCATTGAGCCGCACCATCTCAAACTCAAACAAATCCCAGCCTGCCACGCGCTCTTTGGGCTGCGAACGGGCGTTAAGGAAACGACAAGCCTTCACAATGCTCGCGCCGTCGGGAATAAGATAGTCGCCATTCTTCAACGCCTCAGCAAATAGTTCATCTTTCTGCGCCGTATTGAAAGAATGGGCGTTGATAGTGTTTATCAGCTTCTTACCCTCTGGAATGTCTTTCAATGCATCCTTAGATTCTAGGATGTCCAACTCTCCAAGTTTCAACATAATTGATCGGATTTTATCCCACAATGTGATTCAAACTATCTTTCTACCTTATATTTTGTAGTTTCTTCATAAATGGCTACACCAATAGTCATGACATCAATGTCCGTTACGGCCTCCAGTTTATGAGACTCCATACATTTCACCTGCACGAAGTCGCCGTCCCTGCATTCCATTGCCTTGCCATTGACCGTCAGCTTTGCAACGCCTCTTAGAAAGAAGAAACACTCTTCCATGGTAGCATGATGATGCAACTCCGCCACTTCGCCAGCCAGCAAGGTTGTCACAGCTATCTGTGTAAGCGAGGATTCCGTTTCTTCTTTGCTCAACAACACACGCTTTTGACCTACACCGTGGGAGGTTGATTTAACCGCAATTTGATGGAGCGATTTCTTCATTTTTGAATTATGCCAATGATTCATATATGTGACTTATCTCCTCGTTGACCAAATCTATATTGAATGTTGACTGTGCCAATTTCGAAGATTCTCTAGCAATGCTCTCTCTAAGATCAGTATTGCTAATCATAGAACCCATTTGCTCGGCTAACTTATCAATATCCCCTGGATTGAACAACAACAGATTCTCGCCGTCTTTAGCTATATCTGGTATGCCACCGACAGGTGTTGTTATCACAGGCAGGCCATACGCCCAGGCGTCAAGTACTCCCATTGGAAATCCTTCTGCATAACTAGGCAAACAAAAGACAGTCGCCTCCTTGAACACTTTGTCCTTGGCTTCGCCATTCACCCATCCCAAGAATATTGTCTGTTCCGATATGCCAAGGTCATTGGCCAAAGCCAATCCTTTGTCTATTTCCCCATTGCCTGCGAAGACAATTTTCCAATCTTTATACTGACTGGAAATGATGGCAAACGCCTTTATCATGTCAACATATCCCTTACGGGCATTTACAGTTCCGGCATATAATATCTGCTTCTGCTTGGGATATTGCTTATTGCCTATTTCTGTTGTACAAGGGTTGTAAACTACCTTAACCTTGTCACCCAAATGAAACTCATCATTCACGTAGGCTTTCCATAGGTTTGACAACACTATGACAACATCAGCTTTCCCAAAGAGGTATTGATAAGCCTTCTGGTATTTGCTTTTAATTGTTGTCTCCGGCGAAAAGGCATGGAAGTGCACGATAGTCTTCTTTCGCCACACTTTCGCCCACGCCATGAATATGCATTTGCGCAATGCCGAAGGCGGCTCGCTGGTATGAATATGGACAATATCATAGAAAGGAAGCAGGAAAAAAAACGATATTAGGCTTTTGAACAGGTATAGTAGTTTCCAAACTGTACCTTTGTCAATATGGGTCTCTATCCATTTGCAATGGTAGTCTGACCATTGCTTCCCCCGTTGATGCGCCTTTACAACAGCAGTTATTCCGCCACGGGTGTTATGTGATGTGGCGACAACTAATACTTTGGTCATATCCATTTATAATTTAGGAGCCGAACAAAAAACATGTTACATTCTGCAGGCTTAGCAATTTCACTATTAAGATATAAAGCCAATACCATGTCTTCGTCCAGATTCAATCGGATGATGATAAAGATCATCAAGAAACACTAATTTGCGTGTCGGTGCTATTGGTCGGATATCCGGCAAAATTAAACACCGTGAGAATATTTGTTGCGTAGATTTAATCCTTTTGAATACTCAGATGTGTTCTGGTAGCAATTTACGAAATGCCTTTCTTCCAGACTTAGTAGATAGTCATCCTACTTTAACCTCACCTCCTTGGCCATAATATCTATTTCCGCTCACTTATTCTTGGTTCATTATGGTAATACGAAATCTCTCGCCTTATATAGACTTGTGTTATATACTTACTCGCGCATGCTTATCAATTAATATTATACCTCCATCATTTCTCAACAACCCTTTGAAATCACTGCAAGTGGGACGTATTAACGCCATTACTACAATGCTTCATTCTGTTTTTGTAGAAAATAATACAAATCAGGCCCCATAGATAGGAGAAAGCAAGACTTAATTTGTACTCCAGCAGTGAAGAATTAATTAACATTATGTTTGCTACCTAAATTATCTTTTATCCTCAAAACTCTAGCTGGTACGCCGCCTACTACGGCATTGTCGGGAATGTCCCTTGTTACTACAGCGTTTGCACCTATCGTTACATTATGGCCAATATTAACTGCGCCAAAAATCTTTGCTCCGAGGCCGATGTAGCAATTGTCACCAACGACAACTTGACTATCATCAGCTTTTTCGCTCTTATTGCCAAACACGACTCCTGGTAACAACGTGCAATTTTTCCCTATGCGAACATTGGGCCCAACGTGCACAAAATCCCCCGCATGGTATATGCGCAGACCAGGGCCGCAAGTACCCGGATAAATGGTAAATCTCAACATAAATCCCAATCGTTTATAACGGAAGAAATGCCAAAGAAAAAGCAAGATGTTCCTTCCCTTGTAGTACTCAACATATCGCAAGTGACGAATATAATGGAAAATATACCACGATTCATTGTGCAAGAACCAGTCCTTAATCGTCGGCTTATGATTATCGTATCTCCCCAAGTCTTTGCTGAGATATTGTAACAGCGTGCGTCTTGAATTTATCATACCATTGAATCATTGTATTGAGAAATGTAGGCTATGCTTTTATTATGTCTGAATAGCGTATCACGCCATAAACCTTTTTTTATGCGCTCGTCAATTTCGGTTCCCCAAAAAACGACTTCAACTCCTTCTTTCACGAAAGGCAATATAGCAGATGAGGATATCGTCATAAGTCTCTTTGGACAAAATCCCATCAAATCAAACAGTTGAAATGGCACTGGTGCCGAAACCACTTTTGCCTTTGGGAAATATTTCTTGTAATCAGTACCCTCGGCATAGTGCGTTTTTATCAAAAGTTCCTCTTCGGCTATTCCGGCAACAAGGCTTCTATAAATACTTATCTTTTCATCATCAGGAATGGGAAGCACCTGTGTCACCAACACATTATTATAACTAGACAGCTCATTAATAAAAGACAAGTCCATTGAGAACAATGAAAGAATATTGGACTTTTGAATATCGCTCTTTCCTTCCCAAATCATCCTCAAATCTATTAGTTTTCCTTTCGCCTCTATCTTTTCATTGAGTTTTATACTCTCGGTGTGCCACACCGTTTTCACTTTTCTGTCATATCCGTATGGGATGTAATCACGCCACAACCAATAAAACCAAAAGTTAAGCATATAGCAGTCTTGCTTCCATCTCCGTCTTTTGAAAAATTCCATTGACTCGGAATTGAAAGGCCCATCTTCTATCAACTCAATACCTGCCTCTCTATACTTGTAACAGTGGTGGACCTCATCATTTCCATAAACCTTGCTATATTTCTTACCTCGCGATTTTATGTAATACTTCATATATTCGAAGTTTTCAAGAATTGCCCTCTTTAGCAAGTTTTTATTGGACACCGGTACCGTATATACTTGTGCCCCAAGTTCTCTAAGCCTATCATGAATAGGCAATGGTACTCTTGTGGACAACACGTAATCGCTCTTTAGCCAGCTATCATCGATAAGGGTATAGAGGAAAAGCGTATAAAGCGAAGGTGACAGAAGTAAATTTGTCATTTGTCTTCCCCCTAATCTAAAAGTTCCTTGTGTTCAACGATAAGCTTCTGATATATCTGTTCGGCTATGTAGAAGTCCAAAGGGGTATCTATGTCAATAGCCTCATATACATTTAGAAATTGTTTCGGGTTTTACAAAAGGCGATGTACACGGCGCGTATACAAAGATGTCTGTGTCTGTAACTTCACCAAGATGTCTAAAGAACTCACTTCCTGAACACCGTGACGATGCGTAATATTCTTCACGCCTATGCCATTTCACTCCCGAATAACATCTATTAACTATCTCTATTGCTTCTTCGGAATTGGTGTTCACTATGATTTCATCTAAGCCAGGCACCTTTAGCAGACAATCTATCTTATTTTCCATAAGTGTCGTATTGGCAAAAGGGCGCAGGTTTTTATCCTTCACACGCTGTGAGCCTGTGCGGATTGGTATTACAGCTGTTATTTTCATGTCCTTAGCGAATTATTGTTTATTTGTTAGTTGCACGAAAGAATTCCATCAATTTGCGTCCAGCCGATAAATAGTCAAAATACTCCTTTCCAACTTCATAGCCTGCTTGGCCAATTTTGTTGGCATCATCAAGGTGGGTGGCTAAATAGAGCATGGCTTTGTAATATCCATCCGCGCTATATTCGGCCAGCATAGCAGACTTTTTGTCTTTGAAGTAATAAGGCATTTCACCGACAGAACTTGTTATGATTGGGCGGCGTGAGGCTGCATATTCAGCCGTCTTTTGTGAAAATCGCGCTTTGTCCTGTAAATTACTTGGATCAAGAGGAAGAAGCAAAGCCAACGAAGTATCGTATAATGCGTACAATTTCTCTTGTGATAATTGCGTCTTCACTTCAACATTGTCCAGCAGGCTTTTCTCCTGTAGCAAATCATGAAGTCTGGCAAAGTGTTGTTTATTCCCGAGCACAACCAATACTAGTTTCGCTTGCGTAATGTCTTTTTTTAGTCTGATAAATGCATTCAAAAGCATTTGGTTGCGGAGCACATAAGCAATATGCCCACAATAGGTGAACTGCATTGCTCCAGAATACCCAACTCTTTCTCGTTCAAAGTTTCCCAATACAGGCAAGAGCATCATCGGTTTCTTGAATGGTTTTGACTTATCTTGCAAGAAATGTCCAATGGGCAAGATACTGTCTAGAAAATACCCGAATGTCTGATCCCTAAAATATGCCTCCATCTTAAATAACTTGTTTTTGTGGCTCATTCCATAATGCCATTCGTGATACAGCGCAGTGGTTTTGTAACCAAAGCGTTTAGCCGACAATACTAAGCCCCCAAAAAACGGTAACAAATCAATGCCTAATATCACATAATTTATGTCCCCCTCTACATAATGTTCACGCAATATGCGATTAATAACCTTCTGATTGCTAACCACAGCCTGAATGGCCCCACCCTTTCTGGGCAAAATATAATACTCTATGCCGGTTGATGAAACACCGTGCTCCATGACTTGAGTGCCGTTGTGTCCTAACACACCGTCTACCATGGCAACTTTGCAGCCACAGGACTGCAAACCCTTGGCAATGAACTCACCCTTTGCGTTATTAGCGGAAAAGTGTTTAGGGTAACCATCTGATACAATCAATATAACGTTCATAAATCTCGGTTTTCTATTTTTTTTATAACTTTACACGGATTGCCAGCTGCCACGACATTGGCCGGAATGTCTCGTGTCACTACACTACATGCACCAATAAGAGAATTGGGGCCTATGGTGACGCCCTTAAGCACTTTCACGCCATATCCTAGCCAGACATTGTCGCCAATGATCACCTCACGGTCGTCCCCCGTTCGTGAGTCATCGGTGTGCCAGTCGGTGTCAGTTATTAGGGTATTGGCACCACAGCGCACATTTTTGCCCAGTGTGATGGCCTTAGCGCACCCTATCACGGTGCCAGAGAACCCGCAGCCATGGCTTACTTCCAGTTTCGCTCCATGCTTCAAGGTAGAGAACATGCAAGGCGTATATACTCCTATGAGATTGGAGCGGTGCGAAGAATTGAAGCCGCACCCATCGCCGAACGATATTGTGGTACCTGGCAACTTGCGGAACACCGTCTTCCCTAAAAAGTGGCAAGTTTTTCCAATATGCACACCCCACAGGGCGGCCGACACTCTGTTCAGAGCGGTCCACATGTGCATTACTATGCGGAGGAAAAGCACATTGAAATAATGTGCGTGAAGATAGTTTTTCATTTCCAGTAGCATCCTCCTTCTACTTGGCTAGCTTTTTGTGGCCGCTCATTGTTACTAGGATACACCCAGTGTTCATTAAACAAGTCTGCAAAACGAGTGTCGTCACCATGATAGCGGCCTTCCCAGCGATTGCCTTTGATACCGAAGAGGAGCTGTGTACCTCCTCCGATATGCAAAGCTTTTTTACCAAGACGTTTTCCAAAGGCTGCCAATGGTAAGCCGTAGGCCCCACATCCCACTATAAGGACGTCGAACTCACGGCGGGATATCTCGTCTTTCATGTAATCTAGTGCTTCAAACCAATTCTTATATTGGGTCTTTGCTCCTGCTATACTCTGCACGGCCTTTATCACTTCCAAGTGAAAATCGGGCAGAGTGTCGGGATTATTAAACAACACCTTGCGCCGATGATGATATTGCGACAGTATAGTTTCCTTGAATGGATGCACCACCAATACCCGCATTCCCTCGAGCTGCTTAGTCCATGGCCGAGGTGAGAAGAAAGGATAGAGACTCTCTAACTGCACCATCTTGCAATTATTGTTGAAAGGAAGGAATTTCTCCGGATAAGAAAAGCGGCCACACACATCCATCATGGGAATGTCGTTAAGATAGAGTTCTGCAAAACGCTCCACGTCTTTTACGGTTATTGGAGTTTCCATAAAAAAACCAGCATTGTTTTGCAATTGTACAAAAGGCTTGCCTGTATCCCAAAAAGGCAATCGTGTATCATCTGATATATAGTCGACGCACTTCCTAGCATAACACTTTTTGTCGTGTACTGTGATGTAGTTTACAACAACGGCACACTCTACGGTCCCAATCCTTCCCAATAGGCAAGGCTTATCTTGAACTAACAAGCCAGATATATAGTCGTTAGTAGCAGTCCACTCGTCATCCCGTGGCCATGGGTTACCCACAAATTGTGGTTTGGCTATAGTACGATAAGCCTTACGCAGGCCCTTTAATATAGTTGCTTGTATCATTTGTAGCTGTCAATAATAATCTTGTATATCTCCAATGTTCGCAAAGCATTGACCTCTCTCCCATGCCGCTTTTGAGCTGCAACCTTGCCTTGTTCAGAAAGGCTTTGTGCAAGTTCATCATCACCAAAAACCCTACATATACAACGAGCCATCATCTCGTGCTCCTCAAATCTATAGAGCAAGCCGGTACAGCCATGTTCCACCATATTTGGCACACCACCAACGTATGATGCCACCACAGGTGTGCCCACCAATTGAGCTTCGCCAAGTGAGTTTGGCGAATTTTCGATGGACGATGGGCACACAAATACATGCGCCCGACTAAAGCGTTCGGCCATCTTTCCCTCTGTGAGCATGCCCAAGAACACAAAACGCTCCCTTACTCCCAGGCTATTCATCAAGTGCAACACATAGTTAGCATACGCTCCAAAATGCAACTTGTCTTTTAGAGACCGCTGCCGTGTGAAATCGCTACCGGCCACATACACTTTCACGTCTGGATAGTGTCTGGCTATGATGGGCAATGCCTCTACCACTTTATGTATACCTTTAATTGGTTTGTGGGCTTGACTTAGAAATACGGAGTGAGCCTCGCATGAAGAGCGCGTCCAGCTTGTGGTATAGAACGGAGAACGGAGCGTTTCGTTGCAAAAATGGTAATTGGCTTTTGGGTTAACGGCCCAAACATGGTCACGATCCCAATCGGTGCGACCTATCACATGGTTGGCCAAAAGGAGATATTCGTTCTCCAACTGTCCTGCCTTTGCCATCTGCCAAGGCGTACGTAGCAGATGCCCCCTTAGAAGGTCGTAGAACGTACGATGCCTTCTTAACTCATACTCTGGTATCTGCCCAAGGCTATAACGTGCGTATGCGCCCACCAACCCTTGTATAGACACCACGACATTGGCCGCGCCATTGCTCCGCATATATGCCAGTCCGTGAGGATACTCTGTGCCATGGATGTGCACAATGTCTGGGTGAAAATCATCTGCCACCTGCTGCCAATAGCTTTCCATAGCTGGCTCATAGCCCTTCAAGGCATAGATATTAAACGGTAGGCAATAATACACAACCCCGTTTATATCTACTCTACTGTATGAATTGCCATGGAGTGTTGCAACGGCCAGTTCTATGCCTGATCCATACTCCATCAATGCCTGCGCCGAAGACTTCATCCAACCGCCGGTTACGGGAGCAGTCACACCTAACCTATCGCATATATCAGGGAAGAGAATGTTGGTAATCCAAAGAACTCTCACAATCAAATCTTTTTATATCTTGATTTAAATTTTATCCACCTGTATTCAAGTTTCTCTATTATCCCAAACTTTAAACAATCTGTTAGCTTGTTTGTGAGGCGTATGTTGTTTATGACATACTTAGGATGCTTAAGCGGGAATTCCAAATCATACGTTTTTTGATAGTATATTTTCCTAATTTTCTTAGGCATCTGATTTAAAGAAGATACAGTGTGCGTAGTTTCTTCACCTATGCCAATATTACTTATCAGGTTATACTTCGGTATTATGTTTAATTTTGATTGAACAAGTCTGTGAGAACTTAATATTGTCTCATAATGTTCCCTTCCAGATTTTATGTGTTTTTTTATTGCTGCCAAAAGAGCTGGTGTCAAATCACCATTATCTATAAGCATCTTTAGCGTGTACTCATCTGATAGAAATTCGTATTTTGGATCCCACTCATCTATTGTCCGTTTCCATGTTGCCCATCCCCAAATAGGGCCTTTCGTAGAGAAGAAATAATCATAAGGGCATTCCTCAGCAACTCCCAATAAGTTTTGGCCGGAAATAATGTTGATTCTATTATCGTTCTCGTACTTATCCAATAGTTCCTTACAGAAGGGGAAGAAACTTTGAGAAGGGACATCGTCGTCTTCTAAAATTATTCCCTTTACTTCAGTTGAAAACATCCATTTCTGAGCCAGGTATTCTGAAGGGTCACAACCAACGTTGTCTTCACGATACCACCTGTGAATGTCACAGTCCCAATCTATCATACTCTCTATTGCTTGACGACACTCCTTTATGCTGTAAACATCAGCTTCACGATTAGGCCTTGGCCCGTCTTGATATAGATACAGTTTTGATGGTCGAGCGAGTTTAATCTGCTCAAAAACCTTTACAGTCTTTTCCGTTCTAGTGAAAAATATCAAAAGCACGGGAACATCTATTGCTGCCTTTTTCATGACTTTCTAAGTATTTTGCTTGTTAATTTTTTCACTGCGCTTTTTTCCTCTAAATCCAATCCACAAAAATATATGGCAATAATTAAATAAAGTGAGGTGATTGTTGATACACCTCCTATTACTATAAGCGAAGGCTTCGACCATTGTGAGAGTACAAAGAGTGGTGCTATGCATAATGTCACTTTTACCACAGGCACGATAGTCCTCCTTAAATAAACTCCTATTTTAAAATCCGTTAGCCTGGTCAAAACATGGCTCTGCCATGCTAATTGACAAATTGCAAGGCCGATGTTGGCAATGATTATACTATAGGGAGCCAATTTGAAAGTAAAAAGTAAAATTGAAACAGGCAGAGTCAATAAATAGATAGTGCTAAATCCAATCTGATATTTTTTTATCTTACCTGTAGCTTGTATAACAGTATCAAACCCAACGCCCAAACAATTGACCAATCCATTAATCAACAGAAAAACAGCAAATTCCGCCGTATATGCCGGAGGGTTAACCAACCATAAATCCAAAACCGACTGCATGCAAATCATGCATGGTATGGCAGGAAAAAGCATGATGAAAAAGGCATATTTTGTAATATGGTTTAATAGGGATATTGTTCGTTCCGTGTTGCCACCACTATAATTTTTCATCATTTGCGGTACTGCAGCTTGACTAACACTCCGAACAAACATCAATATATAAGAATTAACTTGCTGTGCGACACCAAAAGCAGCATTCACAGCAGTAGTAAAAAACTTATTGATAATGATGGCAAGGCCTTGGGTTTGTCCCACACATGCCGTTGCGCCCAACATAATCCAGCCCGAATATGTAAATATAGCCTTATAGTCATTAATACATCTGTTTATTTTCCATCGAAGAGTAGACCTATCAGTTATAATACAATATACATAAATGGCCAATACCTTTACAATATCAACTAAAAGCATTATAGATGCATAGAGCCTTAACTTATTGCCAATAGCATATGTTAGAAATATTATAAATGCAAATTTAAGTAATGAGCAGAATATTTCCAACGCACTATTGTAAAAGAATTTTTCCTTGGCAACAATTAGTCCTAAACACGGTACGCTTAAGACATTTGCCATTGCAATAAAAATGCTTGTATGTAAAATATATTGCGCATCAGCAATCTTTTCTGCTGCGACATTAAGGTGATTGTTGACATACCATATTCCCACCGTGTTACCAAAGATCAGTACGATAATAGCAAGGAACGAATGTATTACTAAGACTGTATTAAAGATTTTATTAACATCTCCATTTTCACCTTTACCGATTTCTATTGCTATAAACCTGTACGATGTAGACGACATCACTGTACTCAGGAAATTCATCAATGCTACTATTCCACCTACGACAGCATAAAGACCAAAATCTGATTCACCTAAGATTCTCAACACCTCACGTGAGACATAGAGTCCTATGAAGGTTGAAATAATCAACTTGAAATACAAGAATATTGTGTTTATGAATATTTTTGTATTATCTTTATTGTTAGTCATATTATCCTATTTTGTGCTATTAGTTTCTTAAATCCTTAAATTTATCCCTTTCTAAGGATGGATTATCTATTTGTAATGAGGGGGCCTCAAATATTGTATTGAATTCCTTGAAACCATTTCCGATACTTGAGACATCTGATGAAGAAAAAGTATTGTAACACAAACGCAAAGATATGAGCACAGAAAACGTACAAACTAATGTCTTAATTTTATAATTCTGAATCTTAGAAATGATTATAGGGATAACAAAAAGTTGACCAAATTTGTAATACATCAAACTTCTTCCCGCACTATATGGTAGCATATTAAAAAGTAGGAAGTATAATATCACAAATTTTGCCCAAACCAGCTCTTTCTGGTTTAACTTATCCAAGTTAAAAAGAACAGCGGAATAAATCGTGAGGTAATATAGGAAATACACTGCAGTTACACTACTTTCACCAGATAAATCATATGCATAAGAAGCAAATTTATCATTAATTCCCAGAATATAGATATAAATAAATTCTGAGTAGCTAGATATGTCTATTACGAATTGAACAAAAAACAGACCGAACAATACCCAGCGCAATTTCTTCCCAGGAACATAATTGTATTTTACTATAGGTATCATTAATAATGCGAATACCGCTGCTGTATGTATTAGAATTGCGCTAATAATGACTGCTGCACCAATCTTAAAGCTGTGCTTTATCGAATTTTCCAATATTATGTACAGTCCTAACCAAGTAACAAATAAAGACAAGACTTGCCTCTTTGCTGTCATTAACACAATAACATTATCGAAATTGATAAGTAGCAGAACAAAGAAAAGCCATAAATACTTGAGAGGTAACAATCCCTTTGCTATCTTATATAATACGACAATTTCAAATAGAGCGGTAATAACATAGTATCCTACATTACCAATAGGTTTGCACAACTTCATCAATAAAGTCGTCAATGGCTCAATTTTATCACCAAACATTATCGGTATTTGAATATTATAATTAACAAGGTTAAACTTATACATCATTACTGCATAGTCAACAGTGTTAAAATATTCAAAACCATAAATAAAGAAAACTACCGCAAATGACCAACGCACATATGCCACACTTTTCTGTTTGTCTCTGCTTGAATAAGCGCAATAAGACAAGATAATTGCCAATGTGGATAGAAACAAATACAACATGCAAATTCCTATAATCTTTTATGACATTATTAGTCAGTCCGCCATTATAACCTTTTAATTATTTTTGCGGGATTACCAGCTACAATGCAGTTATCTGGAATGTCTTTTATTACCGATGTGTTTGGGGCGATGATTACGTTATTTCCTATTCTAATGTTACCTATTATAAAACATCCCCCATATATGGTTACATTATCTCCAATAGTTGGGGCGAGAAACTCTCCTTTTTTATGTCCTATTACAACCTGTGGATGAATGGTCAGATTTCTCCCAATCGAAGATTTACCATTTATAATGATTGGACCATAATGATAAATAGTTAATCCAGGGGATGTTACATGGGGAGGAATTTGAAATCCTGTCTTGTAAGATAGATTCCGAAGTCGCCAAAGATAAAACAACCTTAGCGGTATGTTACCATTATCTGAATAATACTCTGCATATCTGAGTGTCTTAATATATTTCCATATTTGCGTTGTGTCTGATATGGGAGATGATATCAGCTTTGATTTAAGTCGGCTAAAAAAAGACCGTCCCAAAATCCTATAATTTCGAGCATCTGCTTCCAAACATGATTTTAAATCCTTACGATTCATTTTATTTGTTATTAGTCAATATTTCCAAAAGCCGATCCCAATACTCGTTCTTGAAATATGGTGGGTTTTTATATTCTAGGTCTGTACGATTGAGTATAGCCATAGCCTTATCGTATGCTTCGTCAAGGTCATTAGCAAACTGCACATAATCACCAAATTGGTCTTTGGGGAACCAGCTCACCCCACTGCTCAACTTGTGGTCGGCAGAGTTAATAACTATCACGGGAGTAGACGCAATGGCAGAGAATATTGTTCCATGGTATCTATCGGTAATAACTGCTTGATAAGAAGCAAACTTGTCGATAGTCTGCCATATTAAGTTGTTTCTATTCTTAGAAATACCCTTTGTGCTTATGTTGTGTAGGGTGGTATCAGTCTTCTCCATGCGCACATTACCAAAGCGTACCATCAAAGCATCAATCTGTTCTGGCTTGTAATAAGCCTCAACATCGCCACGCATGCAAAACAACACTCCTTCACGCTTGCCGTCATAATGTTTTGACCCTATCAAAGAGGTGACTATGTCGGGGAACAACAATAGCTTGGTACTGCCAAACAACTCTTTGGCATTATCAAACGACACCTTGTCACGGCACAGCAAAGTGATATTGTCATTGTTGCCAAAACACCTACTTGCCAATTGCTTGGCCACCGGTGAATAGAAATTCACAGTTTGTGGGAGTATTATCATCCTGTTATTGGGAAAATACTTCTGAATAAAAGCCAACGTAGTCCAGCCAATATGATGGTCAACAAAGAAATAACCGCTGTGGCCAATGAATATGTCATCTTTTCTTACTGTGAGTTTAAGCCAAGCATACTTCAACAGCACAAGTATGTCTTTTACCCTAGTTTTAAGGAAAATGTCAAACGCGCCAAACATATAGCCTACCATTACCACCTTGTGGTAAGGAAAGTTTTCCTTTAGCCACTTAAGCGTACACATCAATTGAGCTTGGTCGCCCAAGTTAGCGTGCGTGGGCTCGCATAGTAGATATAACCGTTTCATCTCTATTTAGCTTGAATTTTTATAATCAGTTTTTCTAGATACAACTTCCTAACAAGTCTTTCGTATAAATTTACTATACTATAAAGCACACGCTTGTTTTCTTTATATATTTTCAAATAAATAGACAACGGTATCTTTTCTGGACTCATCCATTTGGGGATAAGATCTTCAAACGACATGTGGTTATAATCATTCCAAAACATATCGCGAGTTATTGGTACAGGGAATGGGCTGCGAAGAGGCTTGTTTGTATTTATCGCTTCTGCTATAGTGCGTTCATAAAGATACATATTCAACCGTTTAACTAAGAGCCGTGCCTTTTCAGTGTTGCAAAGGATTAATGAAACTCCTTTCTTCTCAAAGTCTTTATCAAACTTAGATCTTGACTTGTATTTCCACCAATCTGCAATTGTAAAATCGCCCACCCTATTTTTCTCTGCATAGAGGCAATTATAACAATTCGGACGAAGAATGTTATCTTTTAGAAAAGCCCGGAAATATGGATCCGAATAATACCCTCCTGTATATGAGAATTTTTGTATACCTTTTTCTTTTGATTGAGAATTAACTCCCATACTAAAGAAAATCCAAGAAGATTTCTTATAGCGGAATTGTATATCACGAATAGGTTCTTTTATCTTTTTCACAATATATCGCTTATAGTCATCGAATACTTTGGGCGATGGTACGCCGTGACAGACTAAATCCACAGTATACAGATTGTCATAATCGCAACGAAGAAAATTACGAAGGCCAGCCACTTGACAAGGTGTGCCTGAAAACAGTACAACCTTATTTTTTTCCAAATCCCGTTTTACTCGGACAAACGAATCACCAACAATACTCTGCACGTATTTACTTCCCTGCAGCCTAGTTAATTCTTTCGCATTTGAAATTGATATATGGCGAGCCTCTATATGTTCGTCCATAGCAACGCCATATACGACTCCGCCATGAGATAAAATCAATTTCGCCAATTCGGCAAAAGCTCCACCCGATGAGCTAGTCATTCGAGTATTTTCATCATTGCTCCAGCCGCAAAAAGCCGATTGCGGTTCTTTTTTCAAAACAGGTGTATTAACTGGACATACTTTAGCACATAAGCCACAATCCACACATTGCTCTTGGTTTATAACTGGATGCAAAAATCCTTCTTCGTTAGGCTGCATTTTGATTGCTCTCTTAGAACACACGTTATAGCACGCCATACAGCCCGTACATTCATTATATTCACAAATTGCTATCATTGATTCATATTTGGTGCTAATCTATAATTCAATCAGAGATATTTCTAAATAGATTACATATTATTTCCTTAAAATAACCCATCTAACACCATTCACAAGAGTAAGACGGACTGAAACGACTTTTAAATATTCGGTTAAGCCCTATATGAAAATGTTAATATCCTGTGGGAAAGTTCAACAAAGTAAGAAAAAAAAGAATTCAAATCGTCAAAATTATAACCAATAGCTCAAATGAAAAAACATCTAACTTTTCACATATTATCTTAACTTTATTAGGAACTTTTAAGTTCAACTTATATGAATTGAATTATTATATCAAGTAATTCCTGTTGAGTTAGTGAATCAATGCTGATCCCAATGCGTATAACATCAAAACCAACCACTGGAATCCAAGTGTCATTCTGTCCATAGTGCTAATCCAATTAATGCAACATAGTTGAAAACCACTCATTATACTCCATTAAATGTTGTATGTTGTGCTGTAACGGTTTAAAATTATAGAATCAATGCCCATATTAGTATAACATGTAAGAATCGGAATATTTTTTTGAGTGAAAAATGCATTAAACCGAAGAATATCTAAAAGACTGCTCTGCATATATTATTTAAAATACCCACAATTTTGGCAAAAGACTAAAATAAAGAAAAATAACAGCATTGTGTTTATGGTTCAATCAACAAATATATGTAAATAAAACGTTATGGCTACCAACAGATGCCATTATTGTATGATAGAGAAAACTATTAACATCAGCCAACCAGTAACATTGAAAAATACATAAATACGCTATATCATAATTCCTATAGGTATTCCACATATTTTAAAATACACTTCTTTTCCTGCCTTAAGCAATAAACTCGGTATGATACATCAATGCCGCCAAACAGGCTTTTCTCATCGGCCACGCCTTCTTCATGGCGGAGTGAGTTATATTGTCTAAAATACAGGGGGGTGATGTTTAACCGAAGTTCACCACCATACGCTGGGAAGAGTAGCTGTTGAAATTTCACTCTACCATGTAACATCTGGCGTTGGGAGGAATGGCGGGAAGACTTGCGAATAAATTCGTGTTGATAAGCTATCTTACAATTATCGTGAATTGCGCGGATAAGTTCAAACCACCTCGACATACTCGGGGCTGACGTCGACGCCGACGGAGAGGAGGTTGGGCAGCTCTACGAGCAGGCGGCGGGTGCGTGTGCCGCGCAGCTTAAGGAGCCGGCCTTCGTAGCCGTCGAGGGGGCCTCCGACGATGCGGACTGTGCGTCCGAGCATTTCCGGCGTTATCTCGTCGGGGCGGTAATAGCGTGGACTGTCGGCCGTATTTACCGCACGCATGAAGCGCTCCATCTCTTCGTCGGGCACGGTCATGTGGCGGTTGTGGTAATTGCGCACAAAGCGGTAACGCAATGTTGGCGTGGCCTCGATGATGGGCGTGAGCACCGACAGCGTGGAACGCGCGAAGAGCAAGTCTTGCACCACAGGCACCAACTCCCGCCGCCGTTTTCCCCCCTGCGCGAATACGCGTTCGTGCATGGGCGTGAAACACACAATCCCACGCATGGCAAGCAACTTGTAGGCCGGCAACTTGGCGTGCACCGGCTTCATGTCGCATAGCACAAACCACTGCCTCCGCTCGCCGGACTCTTCGTTTGGCAAAGCCGTCACACTGTCGTCAACGCTGCACATAAGAAAGGGGTTACGTATGTGTCATTCTTGCCCAAAGAGCAAACCTTTTAGTACCTCACGGCAGTGTATCTTACTGAAAGCCATGAAGTTACAATAGAATCATTAAGAAGTTGCGGGCAAAATGCGATTGCCATTTTATCTTTGTTTAAAGCCTTGTCCGGGAATCCACCCGGGCCACATCACTCAGGCACGCATCACAGCTTGTGGCGCCATGACGCCCTATGCGCAACAGGCTTTTTCGCGTGCAAAAATACACAAAATACTTGAGACGGCGGCCTTTTCAATGCTAAAATAAGCGCATGTTGAAAATTGTTCTAATATAGATTATGGCCACACGAGGAGGGAAAAGAGTATGGCGGCGACTGTTTTTGAATTGTCCTTCAACACTTTAATTATCTTACAAAACAGAAGTAAAATGCATTTTTCACCTTATTTTTAACATTTGGCCGGGCCCACAAAGCCACAAGAGCCGGGCCGCCCGAATACCCCGGCGCAAGGCAGGCGGCGCCGCGGGCCACGTCGGCCCCTACGGCGGATGCCGCCCGGCCGCTACAACACCCATGAACAGGTTTGCGGCCTGCCGGCAAGGAATACGCCGGCAGGCCGCATTCACATTTGCGTGGCGCCCCATCCCGCCGCCGGGGGCCGGGCTACGGCAGCCACAAGATGCGGTTTAAAGCTTGTGCAGCCATTTCGCCGACGGCACGTCCATCTTCGGATTGCCCTTGTAACCGATAGAGGCTGCACCGCTGCGGTCGACCTTCAGCGAGGCCACCGCATGGCAATTAACCTTGCTGGCGCCCGAGGCCGAGGCCGAAACGCGCTGGGCCACACACTTCTCGGCATTGACATTCGCCGCGCCCGAGGTGGAATAGTCGGCGTCGACGGCCGTGCCCTTCACAAAGGCCTTGCTGGCGCCCGACAGGCCGATGGTTGATTTCTCCACCTGCTGGTCTACGTCTACCTTGCTCGCCCCCGACATGTCAAACGATGCCGTCTTGGCCTTCAGCTTGCCAAGCGACAGGTTTGAGGAGCCGCTGGCATCGACGTCGAGGTCGGTACAGCTGACCGATGCCCCCGAAAACCTTGAAGCGCCCGAGAGCGACAAGTCCAGCGTGCGGGCCGATATGGCGCCGTCGGCCACAAACCTTGACGCTCCCCTGAGATCGACCCCACTGAGTGACGGCGACGAAACGCGCACCTCAAACTTGTCGAGCGACTGTATGGCGCCATCATACTTGATGCCCACCAAGAGGTTTCCGTCGTTAACCTTCACATAAACATATTCCATCAGGTTGTCAGACGTGCAAACCTCTACTTTCTGCGGGCCTGAAGTCTGGGTGTAAACCACCGTGGCCACACCCGAGGCCTCTATGGTGCTGAACTTGCCAACGCTGTAACTCTTTGTCACATAATTGCCGCTTGCCTTTATAGACTTGCCGCCGCTGCCAATCTGATGCAGCACCGTCTGCGCTGATTTTTCAGTGCAAGCCCCCAGCGATAAAAGCGCTACAGAGGCAAATAAAAATGCCATCAATCTCATAATACACTGTTTTTGGTTAATACTTATATTATATAGACGCATTGGAAGAAACAAATGTTGCATCGGAACCTAAATATTTATCCGATGCTGCAAAATATCCGCACAACAGAACAAACGGTGGAAGCCAGGGCCACCGTCTGCGCCGCCATTTAACCGAATGCGGCAAAAACAGACTTGCCAGGCCGCAACCGGGCATCATACAGACCATGGCCTGTTGCTGAAATTACCTGCAACAGGCCACCATTCGCAGAATGTTTGTTCCGCCATCCGCATCATGCCCCACAAACGCCAACATCACGCAGCCGCACCGCCCCACCACGGGCGCCGCCCGAAGACAAGGCGGGGCAAGGCTGCCGCCACACCTTAGGCTGCGCAGACAGCAAGCAGGGCACTGCTGCCCCACCTCGCCGCGCCGCCGGTGTTTGCGGTTGCCATGCCCCGAAAGTCAGGCCACGGCCATACCGGTCAGCGGCCCTTGCTCCATAGCTTGGTCATGTCTTCGAGCGTCTTGCCCTTGGTTTCGGGCACAAGTTTCCAGACGAAGAATGCCGCAACCACGCATATCACGCCATAGAGTCCGTAAGTGAACCAGTGGCCGAAGTCGGGGTCGCCGGCCGTCTTCATGTTGAACATTGGCACAAACGTAGAGCTTACAATCCAGTTGAATATCCACTGGAACGCCACGGCGATGGCCACGGCCTTGCCGCGTATGGTGTTTGGGAATATCTCGGCAATGAGCACCCAGCATATCGGGCCCCACGACATCATGAACGATGCGCTGTAGACCATGATGCTCACCATGCACACCATGCTCATCGAGGCATTGCCGAAGGTGAGGGCCACGCCAAAGGCTCCCACGGCCATGCCTATGCTGCCTGTGATGAGCAACGGCCGGCGGCCCCACTTCTCGACGGTGAAGATGGCCACAAGGGTAAACAGGATGTTGACAACGCCCATCACGACGGTGTTGACCATGGGGTCGGTCATGCCCATGTCGCCGAAGATGCGCGGAGCATAGTACAGCACGGCGTTGATGCCTACGGCCTGCTGGAACACGCTGAGCATGATGCCGATGAAGATTACCATGACGCCGTATGTGAACAGTCGCTCGGTCTTCTCGGTGATGGTGGTCTTTATCTCGTGCAGAATCTCGCTGCCCACGGTGGCTCCGTTGATGCGCTGCAGTATGGCCAGGGCCTTGTCGTCGCGCCCGGCCATGACAAGGTAGCGCGGAGTCTCCGGCACGAGGCATATCAACAGCGTGAACAGCCCTGCCGGCACGGCCTCGCTGCCGAACATGTAGCGCCATCCCGTAGATATGGTCCATGCGGCCTCGTCGGCGTTGAGCACCTTCATGGCCTCAATCACCGGGTTGGCGTTCTCGCCGAGGATGATGAAATTGACGAAGTAGACCACGAGCTGGCCGAAGATGATGGCAAACTGGTTCCACGAGACGAGCGTTCCGCGTATGTTCGACGGCGCCACCTCGGCAATGTACATGGGGCAGATGGCCGAGGCAAGGCCCACGCCCACGCCTCCGATGATGCGGTAGATGTTGAACGCCACGAGCAGTTCGAAGTTTGGCACGCCATGCTCGAATATCAGGAACTCGGGCTCCATCGACCCCAAGGCCGATATGAAAAACATCACGCCTGCAAAGAACAGCGACTTCTTTCGGCCCCAGTTTGAAGCCAGGTAGCCCGAGATGGCGCTGCCGATGATGCATCCCACCAGGGCGCTGGCGCAAGTGAATCCGTGCCACGCGTCGGTGTATGTAAAGTCGTCGGCTCCGAGGAAGAACGCCTGCAGGCCCTTCTCCGCCCCCGAGATTACGGCGGTATCGTAGCCGAACAGCAAGCCGCCGAGCACGGCGACCAGCACGATTGAAATGAGGTAGCCCATGCTACCCTTCTCTTTTTGTTCCATTGTCTTATTGTTATTTTAGGTTTTCAATTGTCGTATGCCTGCCGGCCGGGCCCCGACGGATGCCCCGGGCCTGTGGCCGGCTATATAATAATACGTATAAACGGCCATATCCCCCCGAAGAAAGTTGGCCGGCCGGGGGCAGCTCAGCCTGCGGTGGCCGGCGGGGTTTATTCATAACATTGTAACACGGAATGCAACCGGCACGTCGGGCGAATTGATTACTTTTGCACGGTTTTAACAAACAGTCGACGAGATGAATACCACTGCAAACATTAAATCAGCCATGATGGCCTGTGCCGCCGGCATGATGCTCGCGCTCACGGCCACGGCCCAAACGCGCGCCGAGCGCGAAATAGAAGCCAACCCGCGCCTGGCTGCCGGCAAGTATATGGCGTATGAGGCCCCGCAGGGGCGCCCCACGCCGCCACCCGAGGGCTACAGCCCCTGCTACATAAGCACCTACGCCCGCCACGGCTCGCGCTACCTGACCGGCGAAGACAAGTATGGGCCGGCGCTCACGGCGCTGGCCGAGGCCGACCGCCGCGGCGCGCTGACGCCCAAGGGCAAGCGGGCGCTGGCCGTGGTCGAGGCCCTGGCCGAAGAATGCGGCGACCGCTACGGCGAACTGACGCCCAAGGGGGCCGCCCAGCACCGCGCCCTGGCCGACCGCATGTTTGCAAACTATCCGGAGATATTTGCCGACGGCACCCATGTCGACGCACGCTCTACATACAAGACGCGCGCCTTCCTGTCGATGGCTGCGGCATGCATCGAACTGAAAGGGCTCAACCCGCGCCTCAACATAACCACCGACGCCAGCGAGCACGACGCTTACTACCTGAAATACAAGAACCCCGTCTACTCAGACAGTTGCCAGCAAAACGCCGACTCGGCCTTCGCCGCCGCGCGCGAGCGGTTTGTCAGGCCCGAAAGGCTGATGCGCAGTCTGTTTGCCGACGACTACCTGGCCGAGATTGACGACCCGCAGCAACTGATGGCCGACCTCTTCGAGTATCACGGCATAAGCCAGAGCTCATACGCCCAGCCCGACCTCGGCTTCCTGTTCACCACCGAAGAACTGTTCGACCTGTGGCAACTCAACAACTTCGAATGGTACTACGAGCAAGGCCCGTCGCCACTGAGCGGAGGCCACATGCCCCGACTGGCCCGCAACCTGCTGCGCAACATCGTTGAGACGGCCGACACCTGCCTGGCCTCGGGGCGCCCGGCGGCCACGCTGCGCTTCGGTCATGACACCAACCTGGCGCCTCTCGTGGCACTGATGCAGATGGAAACGTTCGACCGGCCCACCGCCGACTGGGACTCGATAGCCGAGTATTACCAAACCTACCGCATCATACCCATGTGCGGCAACGTGCAGCTGGTGTTCTTCCGCAAGGCGGGCAGCGCCGACATACTGGTAAAGCCGCTGCTCAATGAGCGCGAGGTACGCCTGGCCAACGCCACTACCGACGTGTGGCCCTTCTACCACTGGGCCGACCTGCGCCGGATATGGATGCATACGGTAGAGAGCATCACGCTACCCAAGAAGCCGGAAGGCATGAAGACCGACTGACGCCGACGGCCCAACGGACAAGCCCCTGCCGGGCCGACATGGGCGGGCACAGAGCCACGCACGGCGGCAGCAGCGGCAGGCCGGGCACACGGTGACCAACCGCCTGACTGTCAGCGCGTTGCGACAAGGCCTGTTTTACAGCGCGATATGGGCCGTTTGGCAATGCCAAACGGCCCATATCGCAAGCCCGAACGGCCCATACTGCAATAGCATGCTGCCCTCACGGGCAACCGGCGGACGGCAGGCGCCATGGCTGCACCGCCTGCGCTTGCACTCGATAGCAACAAAAACCCGTGCCGGTCGTCACACAGCCGGTGGCATGCTTTTGTGGTTTTTCACAGCCTTCAAAGTGCCTTCGTACCGTTATCGGCATCTTTCCGGCCGCTTTGCCTAAGCCTGAACCGCCGCGCCTCCGGCCAAGCGGACTGACTATCTGAACGGCAACAGCACCGAACCACGCCGGGCCCCAACAACCGACACGTGCAAAACTACCGCCACCGCCATCCACTACTTGCAAGCCAACCGGCCCACCGCGCCCTTGCCACAACGGCGGCAACCCACGAGATTGGCATATATTTCAATGAATATTGATTGCCGCCCCAACCTAAAGCACAGCATACTGCACCGATGCAGGGCAGAAAGCAATGTGCCGGAAAGGGCATGGAACAGTTTGCGAAGCACTGCCCCGAAGCGCGCCCACCACCGCAACACAACGACAGAATCCCACAGCCAAACTGCAGCAATACAGGCCCGGAAACAAAAAACAAATCATAAAAAAAGCAAATACGTATGTATTTATCCATAAAATGTGTATATTTGCATCGGTCATAATAATGTATTTACACATACGTCCAATGCCTATACGACTAAAAAATGCAAAAATCCATGGTGCCACACCTTAAGTATTGATGCCGTCGGCCGGTAGGATGTGGCAAACGCAACCATGCGTTCAGCGCCCGGGCCAAACGACACCGCGGCCCATGGCGCCACGGCCCGACAACAGAAAGGCATCATGCCATCATGCCTGACATCTAACCTCTGCTATCAAACTAATGCAAAAGCAGTAACCGGGCCATCCGGGCAGCGGCCGACGGGCACCGTGCCACATGTCGGCCGCACACTGTTGCCGGACTGGCCGGATCTGGCCGGAGCCACTGCAACGGCGGCTACACCACACTCTATTCGAGTGGTTGGCATGCCAGACAAACCGTAGGCCATGGCGAGGAGTAGTGATATTGCTTGCCATGGCCGTTTTGCGGCCATGGCGCCCCATGCCTACCTACGGCAAACATTAACCATACATATAAACAAAAGGAACAATGACGAAAACCAATCTCACGCTGATTTCATTGCTGATGGCATTGTCACAGGCTGCAAATGCCCAATCCACAGCCAAATCCACCACCGCCGATTGCCCCCAGGCCGGGCATTGCGCGCAGACAGCAGCTGCTGCCACAGACTGCATAAACAACGCAACGGCAACGGGAAAAGGCCGCGACAAGGGTGTTTTTGTATGCCACATAGATGAAATGCCGCAGTTTCCAGGCGGAGAAAAGGCCCTGATGAAATACCTGAGCAACAACGTCAGATACCCCAAGGGCGCCATGAAATCGGGCGCACAAGGCCGGGTCGTATTGCAGTTCGTGGTAGATGAAGACGGTAGGGTGACTGATGTAAAGACCGTAAGGTCGGTACATCCGCTGCTCGACGCCGAGGCCGAGAGGGTGGCCAGGGGCATGCCCGACTGGAAGCCGGGCCGGAGGGAAGGCAAGAACATTAGAGTGAAATACACCTTGCCCATAAGTTTCAAAATGCCAACGGGCACCATAGTCGACCCGAAAGCCTATCAGGAATGGCGGAGATACCTGAAAGCACAACGAGACAGCACAGGCATGAAACGGCCGAACAAGGAGAAAAGCAGCAAAAAAACGGGCAAACAGGAAGCAAAACAGAAATAAATTGCTAACTTTGTGGCATTAACTTATATACCAACTGTATTTGAATATGAACAAGAAACTGCTAACTTGTGCACTCGCACTCTCCGCAGCCATGGCCTCATTCGCGCAAACCCACGTGATGGACGTGAACACGAAGAAGACAGCAGCTGCTGCCACAGACAGCACAAACAACGCAACGGCAACGGGAAAAGGCCGCGACAAGGGTGTTTTTGTATGCCACATAGATGAAATGCCGCAGTTTCCAGGCGGAGAAAAGGCCCTGATGAAATACCTGAGCAACAACGTCAGATACCCCAAGGGCGCCATGAAATCGGGCGCACAAGGCCGGGTCGTATTGCAGTTCGTGGTAGATGAAGACGGTAGGGTGACTGATGTAAAGACCGTAAGGTCGGTACATCCGCTGCTCGACGCCGAGGCCGAGAGGGTGGCCAGGGGCATGCCCGACTGGAAGCCGGGCCGGAGGGAAGGCAAGAACATTAGAGTGAAATACACCTTGCCCATAAGTTTCAAAATGCCAACGGGCACCATAGTCGACCCGAAAGCCTATCAGGAATGGCGGAGATACCTGAAAGCACAACGAGACAGCACAGGCATGAAACGGCCGAACAAGGAGAAAAGCAGCAAAAAAACGGGCAAACAGGAAGCAAAACAGAAATAAATTGCTAACTTTGTGGCATTAACTTATATACCAACTGTATTTGAATATGAACAAGAAACTGCTAACTTGTGCACTCGCACTCTCCGCAGCCATGGCCTCATTCGCGCAAACCCACGTGATGGACGTGAACACGAAGAAGGCGGGAGCCACAGTCCAGAACACCATGTACGGCCTGTTTTTCGAAGACATCAACTATGCCGCTGACGGCGGTCTGTACGGCGAGCTGGTGAAAAACCGCTCTTTCGAGTTTCCGCAGAGCTTCATGGGCTGGCAGACATTCGGCAACGTGACGCTCAAAAACGACGGCCCGTTTGAGCGATGCCCGCACTATGTGGAGCTGGGCTACGCCGGACACTCCGAGCGCCGCACGGGCCTGGTGAACGAAGGCTACTTCGGCATCGGCGTGATTGAGGGCGAAGAATACCGCTTCACGGTCTGGGCCAAGGCGCCCAAGGGCACGGCACGCATACGCGTACAACTAATAGACGCCAACACCATGGGCGAACGCCAGGACTTCGCCACGGCAAAGCTCGACGTCAACGGCACGGAATGGAAGAAGTATGAGGTGCGCATCAAGTCGCCGCGAACCGACAACAAGGCTTCGCTGCGCATCTTCCTCGACGGCAAGAACCCCGTGGCCCTCGAGCACATCAGCCTCTTCCCCGTCAACACATTCAAGAACCGGGAGAACGGCATGCGCCGCGACATAGCCCAGGCGCTGGCCGACATGCACCCGGGCGTGCTCCGATTCCCCGGCGGATGCATCGTCGAGGGCGAGTGCCTCGACAACCGCTACCAGTGGAAGAACACCATCGGCCCGGTGGAAAACCGGCCGCTGAACCGCAACCGCTGGGAGTTCACATTCGAACACCGCTACTATCCCGACTATTTCCAGAGCTACGGACTGGGCTTCTTCGAGTTTTTCCAACTCTCGGAAGACATCGGCGCCGAGCCGCTGCCGGTGCTCAACGTGGGCATGGCCTGCCAATACCAGAACCGGAACAACGAGAAAGCACACGTGCCCGTTGACGAACTCGACCCTTATATACAAGACTGTCTCGACCTGATTGAGTTTGCCAACGGCGACACTACTACCACATGGGGCAAGAAGCGCGCCGAGATGGGCCACCCGGCACCGTTCAACCTCAAGTTCATTGCAGTGGGCAACGAGCAGTGGGGCGACTTCTACTTCGTCAGGATGCAGAAGTTTGTCGACGCCATACGCGCCAAGTATCCCAAGATTCAGATAATAGGCACGAGCGGGCCCGACTCCGAAGGCAAGAACTTCGACCTCGGATGGGAGGCCATGAAGCGCCAGAAGGTAGACCTGGTCGACGAGCATTTCTACCGCCCCGAGTCGTGGTTCCTCACCAGCGGGCTGCGTTACGAGAAGTACGACCGCAAGGGCCCGAAGGTGTTTGCTGGCGAATATGCCTGCCACGGCAAGGGAAAGAAGTGGAACCACTACGAGACTTCGCTCTACGAAGCGGCCTTCATGACCGACCTTGAGCGCAATGCCGACATAGTGCACATGGCCACCTACGCCCCGATGCTGGCCCACGTGGAAGGCTGGCAGTGGCGTCCCGACCTGATATGGTATGACAACGTGCGCCTGTTCAAGTCCGTAAGCTACTACGTACAGCAGATGTATGCCATGAACAAAGGCACCAACGTGCTCACCATGACCATGGACGGGCAGCCCATAGCAGGACAGGACGGACAGGACGGACTGTTTGCCAGCTCTGTGATCGACAAGCCGTCGGGCACCGTTATCGTGAAAGTCATCAACACAAGCAAGCAGAAGCAGCCCGTGAGCATCAACCTCTCGGGGATTAAGGGCGAGCGCAAGGCTGAGACGATAACGCTGACCTGCACCGACATGATGGCCGAGAACACTCTCGACGAGCCAGAGAAGATTGTCCCGCAGGAGGGCTCTCTCAACTGTGAGGCAGGCAAGAAGAACACCGTAATCAACGACGAGATAGCACCGATGACCTTCCGCATCTACAAGGTAAAGAAGTAAACGTGGATTGAAACAGCGAAAGCCGCGGCCTCCCTACAACGGGACGTCGCGGCTTTCGCCGTTTTCAGGCCGCATTGAGCGGCGTCAGCCCTGGCCCTGTCCGGCCTCGGGCCATGTGCGCACAATGCGCCTCAGGTGCCTGGCACGCCCCGAGACAATGAGCGGCACGCGCTCAACCACCACCACCGACGTGTCGAGCCCCAATGCCTTGGGCTCGTCGATGCCTATCTTCCGGATAATGGCGTAAAGGCTCATGAGCATGTTCTGGCGGCGGTTTGACGAGTCTTCGGGGTAGTAGATGTGGTGGATGATGATGAAACGGAAGTCGCCCGGTATGCCGTTCTTGCGGAGCGAGGGGTAAGTGCTGGTCAGTTCCAGCTCGCGCGAGCTCACCAAGTCTTCCACAACCTGCCTCAGGTAAAGGCTTACACGGGGCTCAATCCTGAACCCTATGCGCAGGTTGACGCTGAAAAGCGTGCCCGGCACGAGCTGCCTGACGGTGTACTCAAGGGTCTCCGGCTCGTCCACGAAGTCGAGATGCAGCAGCCAGTAGTGGTCGGCCCGCTTGGGTTGCTTGTTTATTATCGAATATAGCAGCTTGTCGTCTACCTCGTCCTCGCCCGGCGCATGGTTCACGTAGACAAGGTTCGAGGCATACTTGGGTATGCTGTCGTCTGCCTTTATGGCCGAGATGATGCCGTAGTAGTCTGACATTTTCTTCAAGTGCATGTACCTCCGGCGTATGTTCCGCGCCCCGACCCACACAAACATGACGAAACAAAGCAGCCCTCCGATGAGCAGGGTGAACCATCCGCCGGCCGCAAACTTAGAGAGGTTGGCTGCCAGGAACATCCCCTCTACAGCTGCATAGAAGCCGAGGAAGAGCCCGGACACAAGGCGTGAAGCCCCCATCATGCGCATATAAAACGCCAGGAGCAGCGTAGTCATCAGCATGGTCACCGTGATGGCAAGCCCGTAGGCGGCCTCCATGCGCGCCGAGTCTCTGAAAACGACCACCGTAAGCACCACCGCCACAAACATGACGTTGTTTACCAGCGGTATGTAAAGCTGCCCCTTGACGCTTGTGGGGTGCTTTATCCTCATGCGGGGCCAGAAGTGCAGGTTCATGGCCTCGCTCAGAATAGAGAACGAACCGCTTATGAGCGCCTGGCTGGCCACTATTGCCGCGCCTGTGGCCATGGCCACCCCGAAAGGCAGCATGGCCTGCGGCATGATGGCGTAGAACGGGTTTACGGCCCCGGCGGCCTCGGCCGTATGTGACAACACCCACGCCCCCTGCCCCAGATAGTTGAGTATGAGCATGGCCTTGACAAACATCCAGCTCACCGTTATGTTGCGCCTGCCACAGTGGCCGAGGTCGGAGTAGAGCGCCTCGGCACCCGTCGTACACAGGAAAACGGCGCCGAGTATGAGAAACCAACCGGGCGAACGCACCAAGAGCATTACCGCATAGTGGGGGCTGAAAGCCTTGAGCACGGCCGGACAACCCGCAAGCCACACCACACCGAGCGCCCCGAGCATGAGGAACCACACAAGCATGAACGCCCCGAACGAGCGCCCCACGCTCTGCGTACCGAAGCGCTGGACGAAGAACACCACCGTGATGACAGCCAGGGCCACGGGCAACACCGGCAGGTCGGGGCTGATGCCGCGCAAGCCTTCTATGGCCGTGGTGACGGTGATTGCCGGAGTTATCACACCGTCGGCAAGCAAAGTGCTCGCCCCGATGATGGCTATGGCATATATCCAACGCCGCCGGTGGCGCCTCAACAGAGCATAGAGAGCCAATATTCCGCCCTCTCCGCGATTGTCGGCCCGCAGCGCCAAGAGCACGTACTTTACGGTGGTCTGCAGCGTGAGCGTCCATATTATGCACGACAACGCCCCGAGCACATAGTCGTCGGTGAGCGTCTCGCCGGTGTGGGTGATGGCTTTCATCACGTAGAGCGGCGACGTTCCGATGTCGCCAAACACGATGCCGAGCGTCATGAGCAGCCCCGCCAGCCCTGTGCGGCCTGTAGCTGAGGCCGCATTTTCTTGAGATAGCTGTGTCATTTCATTGCTTTTTAATACCTATAATAATCGTCTACATCGTGCAAAATTAAGACATATATCCGTAAAAACATTCGTTTTAGAGTATTTTTGCACGTGTTTCGGTTGTGCAACGGCTTCTGTCGGCCATGCACAGCCATCCCCACAACATGTCCGCCAAGCCTCCTTACGCCAGTGTCCGCAACCCCTCGGCCAACCACGGCCATCGCCCCCGGCTGGCGCCCGAGGTTTTCTTAAATTATCTTTCCGCCCCCGCCGTTACGTTTTTTTTTCGTAAATTTGCAGCGAATTGTATATTTACGCCAAATGACAGTTGCAGAATTATTAAGCAAAGAAACAGACAAGAAGCACTTCTCCTACGAAGTCCTGCCGCCATTGAAGGGCACAGGGACCGACAAGCTCTTTGCCACCATAGGCAAGCTGAAGGAGTTTTGCCCGCTGTTCATCAACATAACAACCCACCATAGCGAGTTTGTTTACAAGCAACTCGACAACGGACTGCTTGAAAGGCGCCGCATACGCCGGCGCCCGGGCACCATAGCCATTGCGGCGGCAATACAGCAGAAGTTTGGCATACCGGTGATGCCACACATCATCTGCAGCGGCGCAACGGTGGAAGACATTGAGTATGAGCTGCTCGACCTGCAGTTTCTGGGCATCACGAGCCTGCTCCTGCTGCGCGGAGACAAGGCAAAGGAAGACCGGTTTTTCACCCCGACACCCGGCGGCCACGAGCACACCACCGACCTGATACGCCAGGTCACTCAGTTCAACAAAGGATTCTTTGCCGACGGCGAGCCCATAAAAGTACCCGGAGAGACGTTCGACTTCGGCGTGGCATGCTACCCCGAGAAACACGACGAGGCGCCAAACATGGAGATGGACATGGGTTTTCTCAAGATGAAACAGGACATGGGGGCGCAATATGCGGTAACGCAGCTGTTCTACGACAACAAGAAATACTTCGACTTCGTGGCAAAGGCACGCGCCATGGGCATAACAATACCTATCATTCCGGGCCTGAAGCCACTGGCAAAGCTGAGCCAGCTGGGCGTGGTGCCGAAGACTTTCCACTGCGACATACCCCAGGAGCTGGCCTCGGAGGCCATAAAGTGCAAGACCGACGAAGAGGCGCGGCAGCTTGGCATTGAGTGGACCGTGGCGCAATGCCGCGAACTTTACGCCCACGGAGTGAACAACATACACTTCTACACGGTGTCGGCCGTCGACTCGGTGGCCGAGATAGCACAAAGACTGCTTAGAAGTTGAAAGATGAAGAATTGATAACTAAGATTTGAAAGTCAAGAATCAAAGGGGCGGAAAACTAAGGAATTAGTATCAAGGATTAAGGGGTAAGGGAACAATATTAAAGAAACAAGACAAGGGGGCGGCCGCCACATGGCCGCCATAGCCGCCGGCAAAGACTGCCACCAGGCAACCATGGGCCCCGAAGGCCGGTCACTCCAAGTGTCGGAAGGCGGTGGAAACAGGAGCTAAATGTAAAACGTTAAAAGGCAAAGACGGCCGTACACGCATGGCAGGCGCCACGAAACGCACGCCGAGATGCGGTAGGCAAACAAACCACAAGGTATGAGATTCAGCGAGGTGATAGGCCAGGAAGAGGCCAAGAAGAGACTTAAGGGCATGGTGGCCGACGACCGTCTGCCCCACGCAATGATGCTCTGCGGCCCCGAGGGCAGCGGAAAGATGGCGCTGGCACTGGCTTTCGCCTCTTACCTGCTGTGCGAACGGCGCTGCGACGCCGGCGACTCGTGCGGCCAATGCAGGCAATGCGCCATGCTCAGGAAATGGGCACACCCCGACCTCCACTTCACTTTCCCAACCATAAAGCTGCCGTCGATGAGCCCCGAACACAAGCCCGTGAGCGACGACTTCGCAGCCCAGTGGCGACAACTGCTGGCATCGGGCCCGTATTTCTCGCTTAACCAATGGATGGAAGCCATAGGCGCCGAAAACCAGCAGGCCATAATCACGGCCGGCGAGAGCGACGAGCTGTCGCGCAAGCTGAGCATAAAGTCGAGCCAGGGCGGCTACAAGGTGTCGCTGATATGGCTGCCGGAGCGAATGAACGCGGAATGCGCCAACAAGCTCCTGAAACTCATCGAAGAGCCACCAAGCCAAACTGTGTTCATCATGGTGTGCGAAGAGCCCGACAAGCTGCTCGACACCATACGCAGCCGAACGCAGCGCATTGACATCAAACGCATTGACGACGCGAGCATCAGGCAGGCGCTCATGGAGCGCCGCGGGCTCGACACCGACACTGCCACACGCATCACGCGCATTGCCAACGGCAGCTGGCTAAAGGCTGTAGGCGCCCTCGATGCCGACAACGAGAACGAACAGTTTCTCATGATGTTCCAAAAGCTGATGCGACTGGCCTACTCGCGCAAGGTGAAGGAGCTGAAGCAGTGGAGCGAGGCCATGCAGACAATGGGAAGGGAGAAGCAGAAACGGTTTCTTGCATACTTCCTCAGGCTGGTGCGCGAGAACTTCGCATACAACTTCATGCAGCCGGAACTGAACTACATGACGCAGCAGGAAGAAGACTTCGCGCGCAATTTCGCACGCTTTGTCAACGAGAAAAACGTGCTGCAGATGAACGAACTGGGCAACCGCGCCATACGCGACATAAGCCAAAACGCCAACGCCAAGATTGTATTCTTCGACATGGCGATGCAAATGATAGTGCTGCTGCTGGCCAAGTGACGCCCCCACAACGGCGCAACGGCAGCAGAGACGAAATAACGAAACCATCAAATCACAATATATGGACTATAGCAACAAAGAATTCGAAATATGCCACGACTGCGACAGGGGGCTCTGCAAAAGGGCCGTCGGCAGGCAGGACAGGCAACTGAACACTTACGACTGGCTGGCCGACATACCCGGCAACGCCATGAGCACCGACCTTGTGGAGGTGCAGTTTAAGCACACCCGCAAGGGATACTACCACAATGTGAACAACCTCGAGCTGAAAAAAGGCGACATCGTGGCCGTGGAAGCCAGCCCGGGCCACGACATCGGGGTGGTGACGCTCACGGGAAGGCTGGTAAAGATGCAGCTCAAGAAAGCCAACATCAAGTCGCCCGATGACATCAAGCGCATATACAGGATTGCCAGGCCGGTAGACATGGATAAATTCCACGAGGCAAAGTCGCGCGAGCACGCCACCATGATAGAGAGCCGAGAGATAGCCAAGAGGCTCGGACTGCAGATGAAGATAGGCGACGTTGAGTACCAAGGCGACTGCAACAAGGCCATTTTCTACTACATTGCCGACGAGCGCGTAGACTTCAGGCAACTCATCAAGGTGCTGGCCGAGACGTTTCACGTGCGCATAGAGATGAAGCAGATAGGCGCAAGGCAGGAAGCCGGGCGCATAGGTGGCACGGGGCCGTGCGGCCGCGAGCTGTGCTGCGCCACATGGATGAAGAACTTCGTGAGCGTGAGCACCAACTCTGCACGCTTCCAGGACATCTCGCTCAACCCGCAAAAGCTGGCCGGCATGTGCGCAAAACTGAAGTGCTGCCTCAACTACGAGGTAGACAACTACGTGGAAGCGGGCCGCAAACTGCCAAGCAAGGAGGTGATGCTGCAGACGCAAGACGCCGACTACTACTTCTTCAAGGCCGACATCCTGACCGGAATGGTTACATATTCGACAGACAAGAACATTGCATCGAACCTTGAGACCATCACTGCCGACAGGGCCAAGGCCATAATAGAGATGAACCGCAACGGCGAAAAACCGCTCTCGCTGCAGGAAGACGGAAAGATAAAGGAGACAAGGAAGACCGTAGACCTGCTGGCCAACGAGAACATAACGCGCTTCGACAAGAACAAGAAGAAGCGCAAGCAAGGCAACAAGGGCGCACAGAAGGCCGCTGCAAACGGCGAAAGGCAGCAGGCGCAGGGACCGGCCGCACGCAAGGCCGACAACCGCAAGGACTCGCAAAAGCAACCGCGCAACGAACGGCAACAGCCCAAAGCCGAGCGGCAGCAAGACAGGCAACAACAGCAACCGCGCAACACGCAAGACAAGGAAGGGCAGCAAAAGGGTGCCGGAAGGCGCCAGCCCAACAGGCAACAGCGCGGCCAGCAACCTTCAAACGGCCAGCAGCAGGATGCCAAGGAATAGCGTTTGCAAGGCACTGGCCGCCATGGCTGCCGCGCTTGCCGCCCTGTCGGCCTGCGACGAAAACACGGTTTACAACAGCTACAGGCCTGTAGGAGTGTGGGAACGCACCGACACGGTGAAATTCGCGGTGCCACAGGCCAAGGCCGAAGGCACCTACACAACCGAAGTGGGACTGCGAATAAACGCGCGATACCCGTTTACTGGCATTTGCATCATTGTCGACAGGCGCATCATGCCCGGCGACATAAGGCACAGCGACACGCTGAACTGCAAGCTGATAGACAAACGCGGCAATGCCCTCGGCCACGGGCTCAGCAACTACCAATACCTGTTTGCCACATCACAGTGCAGGCTGAAAAAGGGCGACTCGCTATTCGTCAATGTGAGGCATCACATGAAACGCGAGACGCTGCCGGGCCTGGAAGACATCGGCATCAAGGTGACAAGGCGGTGAGACGGGCCATGGCTGCCCCCTGCAGCGCCGACAACAAAAAGCAATGGCAAAGGACACGGCCCACGGCCGGCTTCCTTTGCCATTGTCATTTTTACATCAACAAATCATTACAAGCCACCCGCCTTATGCACACCGGCACCGCAGCGCAAGCCCGGACGGGCCGGAATGCAGTGCAATACAGGCCGTTCGGCCGGCCCAAACGGGCCATACGGCAACGCAAAACAGGCCCTTGCGCAACCCTCTGTAGGCGAGGGCGTTGCGCAAGGCATGGCCGGCAGTAAACCATTTTTACAACCACCGCCCTCAGCCGGCAATGGCGCAGGCTACGTGCGCACAAGGTTTCGCCCTGCGTCGATGCGCAAAAAGATGAAGAGCAAGAAGGTGAATCCCCACAGCGACGACCCCCCGTAGCTGAAAAACGGCAGCGGTATGCCAATGACAGGAGTAAGGCCGAGCACCATGCCTACGTTGATGAACACGTGGAAAAGAAATATTGACAGCACCGCATAGCCGTAAATGCGCCCGAAACGGAACGGCTGGCGCTCGGCAAGGTGGATGAGCCGCAATATGAGGGCAAGGAAAAGTATCAGCACTCCGGCCGACCCGAGAAAGCCCTCTTCCTCGCCCACGGTGCAGAAAATGAAGTCGGTGTCTTGCTCCGGCACGAATTTCAGCTTTGTCTGCGTGCCGTTGAGGAAGCCCTTGCCTTCGAGGCCGCCCGACCCGATGGCTATCTCGCTCTGGTGGACATTGTAGCCTGCCCCCGACAAATCTTCGTCGAGGCCGAGCAACACGTTGATGCGCACGCGCTGGTGGGGCTCGAGCACATTGTTGAGCACATAGTCGGCAGAATAGAAAAAGGCCATCGAGCCTATGGCAAACGCCGTGATGAGCCAGAAGTTGCGCATGCGGGTGCCGAGCGCCACCACCACAAGCCAGCCCACCATGAGCACCGACACGCCCAGCTGAACCCAAACAACGTCGAACGGTATGACGAAGACCGAGAACAGCAGGGCAACCAGCGTGATGCCAACGCTATAGGCCAGCATGGCCCAGGCCATGCCGCGCAATGGTGTGTAGGCACGCACCATTCCCGCGGTGAATATGTGGACGAGCAGCAACACCACAAACTTGCCCACCGACGTGGGCGTGTCGAGCAGCAGAACCTGCTCGAACCGTATGCCCACAACAAAATAAACCACTGCGGCCACGCCCGTGAACAGCACGCAACCGGGCATGCCCTCACGATAGAACACGAGGAAAAAAGCCAGGTAAACGAGCGCCGAGCCCGTCTCGCGCTGCAGGATGATGAAGAGCATGGGGGTGAGTATGATGGCCAAGGTGGCCACGAAATGCTTCCAACGGTGTATGTTGTAGCCGTAGGTGCTCATGAACTTGGCCAGAGCCAGGGCCGTGGCAAACTTGGCAAACTCGGCGGGCTGCAACCGCAGCGGGCCGAGCACAAGCCACGAACGCGACCCCTTTATCTGGTGGGGATTGAATATGGTGGCGAAAAGGAGCAGCAAGAGGGCCCCGAAGATGACGTAGGCAAAGGTGTCGTAAAACCTGTCGTCGAGCATCAGCAGCACAAAGCCGAGGCACACCGACGTGCCTATCCACACTATCTGCATGCCCGACCGCGTGTCGAGGCTGAATATGTCGGTGTCGCCATACGTATAGCTCGCGCCGCAAACGCTGAGCCACCCGAAAGTGAGCAGCGCGAGGTATATGCCTATTGTCCACCAGTCGAGCGAGCGCAAAACGCCCGGTTGCTTATCTGTTCCTTGAGTCATACGCTATACGTCTGTGCTGAAATTCATCAGCTTTCTTTTCCGATTCGGGCGAAAGGTGCCCGTTGATGTACTTCTCCATCATGAGCGAGCCAATGGGAACGCCGTAGTCGGCGCCCCAACCGCCGTTCTCAACATAAACGGCAATGGCTATCTTAGGTTTGTCCATGGGGGCGAAGCCCATGAACACCGAGTGGTCGTGGCCGCGGTTCTGGGCCGTTCCGGTCTTTCCGCATGCCTCGTATTCGGGCCGGTTGGCAGCCCGGCATGTGCCGCGAATCACCGAACTGCGCATGCCCTGCACCACCGTCTCGTATGCCGAGCGGCTGGCCATGGAGTAATGGCGGCGGGTGAAGGCGGTGTCGAGCGGCTCGCCCTGCACCTTGCGCACAACGTGGGGTATGTAATAATAGCCTCGGTTGGCAATGGTGGCACCCAGGTTGGCTATCTGCAGCGGCGTGAGCGTCACCTCGCCCTGCCCTATCGAGATGCTTATCACGGTAAGCCCGTTCCACGAACCGTTGTATGCCTTGTCGTAAAACTCGGCATTCGGTATAAGCCCGCGCTTCTCGCCGGGCAGGTCGATGCCCAGCCTGTAGCCGAATCCCATGCTCACCATGTAGTCGCGCCACGTGTTCATGGCCTGCTGCACGTCGTGATACTTGCTCCGGTTGCCTATCATGTAGTACAGCCCCCAGCAGAAATAGGCGTTGCACGAGGTGCTGATGGCATCAACAAGGGCCAGCGGCGACTTGTGGCCGTGGCAGCCCACGTGCAGTCCGCGGTAGTAGAAGCCGTGGTGGCAGGGGAACATCGTGCCCGGAGAGATGATGCCCTCGCTCAGGAAAGTGAGGGCCTGGGTGGTCTTGAACGTCGACCCCGGCGGATAAAGGCCCATGATGCTGCGGTTGAGCAGCGGCTTCCATGGGTTGACGGCCAGCCGTGAGTGATTCTTGCTGCGGTTGCGCCCCGACATTACCCGCGGGTCGTAAGTAGGCGAGGACACCATGCACAGCACTTCGCCCGTCGACGGTTCGATGGCCACTATGCTGCCTATCTTGCCCTCAAGCAGGCGCTCGCCCAAAGCCTGGAGCTCGAGGTCGATGCTCAGGGTGAGGTTCTTGCCCGGCACGGGAGAGCGGTCGAAGCGCCCGTTCTGATAGCGCCCCTGTATCTGTCCGTGGGCGTCGCGCAGCAGAATCTGCACGCCCTTCTCTCCGCGCAGCTGCTTCTCATACCTGCGCTCTACGCCGAGCTTGCCTATGTAGTCGCCCGGCTGGTAGTAGTCGTCGTTCTCTATGTCCGACGGCGACACCTCGGCCACGTCGCCGATGACATGGGCCGCATACGGGTACTCATACTGGCGGACACTGCGTTTCTGTATGTAAAAGCCCGGAAACCTGAATATCTTCTCCCTGAACTGGCTGAACTCCTTGTCGGGTATCTGCCCCATGAAGAGCTGTTGGGTGAAACGCGAGTAGCCTGGATTCTTCGACCTGTCCTTGATGGCGTCCATGCGGGCCACAAACTCTTCCTTGGTCATTCCCACCGTGCGGCAAAACTCCATGGTGTCGAGCCGCCCCCGGGCCTCGTTCATCACCACAAGTATGTCGTAGGCCGGCTGGTTGTAAACCATCAGGCGGCCCTTGCGGTCGGTTATTATGCCCCGCGACGGATAGTCGATGCGCTTGAGGAATGCGTTTGAATCGGCATTCTTCTTGTAGTCATCGCTCATTATCTGCAGCGTGAAGAGGCGTATGATGTAGACGACAACGATAAATGTCGCCACGCCGCCGATGACGTATCGCCTGTTGCTGAGCTCGTAGTCTTTCACCGCTTCCTAACGCTCTCTAATGTCAACACAAGCAAAACGGTAAGCAGAGTGCTGCCCCCAACACACTCGAGCCACCAAAGCCAGTGGAAGAAACTGAACATCTCGAGCGCGAAAAAGACAACACAATAAAGCAGTACGAGCACAAACACGTAGAACGAATACTTCATCAGTCCAAGCGACTGCACCGACGGGCGTATGCTCTCGGGCTCGTCGCGCTGCACGAACAGGGCGAAGAAATAAGGCTGGATGGCCCCGATGAGCGTCAGCGAGGCCGAAGCCACACCCGGGGTATTCGAGAATGTGTCGATGGCCAGGCCCAGGGCGAAGCTCCACAGCAACACCGCCCACTTCGGATAGCCCATGGGGAAAGACAGCACCATGTAGACATAAAGCAGAGGGGTGGCAAAGCCAAACAGGTGGATGTGGTTCAACACCAGTGCCTGGGCCACGCAAAAGACGCACAAAAGCAGCAATCGCCTCAGTATATCTATAGCCATTTTACAGTTGACATTAGGGAAACAAACTAATCATCGGCACCTATGCGCAGTGAGTCGCGTGCCGCGTCGAGCAGCTTGACGCGCTCGGCCACGGTGCTGTCGGTAATTACCAGCACGTCGCGCAGGTTGCTGAAGTCGGTTGTAAGCTGCACCTTGAGCCTGTATGAAAGGCCGTCGCGCGAGTTGTACACCTGCAGTATCTTTCCCACGAGCACGCCGGGAGGGAATATCGACGAGTATCCGCTCGTCTCGACCCAGTCGCCACGGCGGAAGCGGGCGTGCCTGGGAATGTCTTCAACGTAAGCCACAGTAGGGTCGCCGCCATACCACGCCAGGTAGCCCACGTAGCCGCGGCGGCGTATGGTGCAGCTTATGCGCGACTTGAGGTTGAGCACCGGCATGACCACAGAGTAATGGTCGGCCACGAGGTAGACTATGCCCACTACGCCGTTGCCGCAGGCCACGCCCATGTCGGGCTTCACTCCGTCAAGCCGCCCGCGGTTGATGGTCATGAGGTTGTAGGGCTTGTCTAGCGAATTGTCGACCACCTTGGCCGGCAACAGCTGATACTGCGACAGCAACTGGCGCTCGCTGCGCTCGAGGAAAGACGTGTCGCGGGTGAGCTCGCCGTACAGCCTCGACAGCTGGTTGACCTGCCGCTCGAGGTAGAAATTGCGCAATGCGAGCTCTTCGTTGACGCGGGTCAGCGAGAAGAACGACTCAACCGCCGAGTTCCACTCATACACCTTGCCTGCCACGGCGTTGGCCGTGGAAAACCATACGCTGCCCTGATAGGTGTTGTAACGGAACAGAAGCACCGCGCTGACCACCTCAAGCAGTACGAAGATTATCCAATGATTGTATTTTGCAAGGAACTCTAAGAGGTTTCGCATAACAGATATTTTAACCCTGCGCCCCACAACCCACAGCCCACAACCGGCTGCACTGCCGACGCCTTACGGCATGGCAACAGAGCCACGCCGCAAGGCGCCGCCGCTGCCATGGCCGGCACGAGCCGTCCGCGGAGCAGCCGATAATGGATTGACGGTCACGGGTTGCGCAATGACCTCATCGCATGAGGAACGAAAAACGGTCCACATTCTTAAGGGCAATGCCCGCGCCCTTGGCCACGCTGTGCAACGGGTCTTCGGCAATATGGAACTTGATGCCTATCTTGTCGGCAAGGCGCTTGTCGAGACCGCGCAGCAATGCGCCGCCGCCGCTGAGGTAAATGCCGTTCTTGACGATGTCGGCATACAGCTCGGGCGGTGTGTTCTCAAGGGCAGAGAGCACCGCATTCTCTATCTTTGCCACGGTCTTGTCGAGGCAGTGGGCTATCTCCTGATAGCACACCGGCACCTCCATGGGCAGGGCCGTGATGCGGTTGGGGCCGTGGACAACGTAATCCTCGGGAGCCTCCTCGCCCAGGTCGGTGAGTGCCGAGCCCACATGAATCTTTATCCGCTCTGCCATGCGCTCGCTGACCTTAACGTTGTGCTGGCGGCTCATGTACTCCTGGATGTCGGCAGTGAGGTCGTCGCCGGCTATGCGTATAGAGTTGTTGCTCACGATGCCGCCGAGCGATATCACTGCAATCTCGGTTGAGCCGCCTCCGATGTCGACAATCATGTTGCCTTCGGGCGCCTCTACGTCGATGCCTATGCCTATGGCAGCCGCCATGGGCTCGAAGATTAGGTAAACGTCGCGGCCGTCGGCGTGCTCGGCAGAGTCGCGCACGGCGCGCAGCTCAACCTCGGTTGAGCCCGAGGGCACGCCGATGACCATGCGGAGCGACGGCGAGAAGAGCCGGCTGCCCGTATGAACCATCTTTATAAGTCCACGCATCATCTGCTCACAAGCCGAGAAGTCGGCTATCACTCCGTCGCGCAACGGGCGGATGGTGCGTATGTTGTCGTGTGTCTTCTCATACATCATCTTGGCTTTCTCGCCCACGGCAATCATCTTGTCCGTGCGGCGGTCGAGCGCAACGACCGACGGTTCGTCGACCACAATCTTGTCGTCGCTGATGATGATAGTGTTAGCTGTGCCCAGGTCCATTGCTATTTCCTGGACGAAAGAAAAGAATCCCATAAACCCTCCTTGATGCTTATATATGATTGATATGCGGGATTAACGTGCGAACCAGTTGTGGATGGCCGTGTCGTAATGGCTGCTTACGCCAAAGGCACGCTCGGCAAACATCTTCCGGTCGGCCAGGTCGGTCTGTGCGCCTTTCTTGTTGAGTATGTCAAGAAGCACGCCATACTCGGCCTTGCTCGGCACGATTACCACGTCGTTGAAATTCTTTGCACCGGCACGGATGAGCGAGATGCCGCCTATGTCTATCTTCTCGATGATGTCGGCATCGCTTGCCCCACTGGCAACGGTGTCCTCAAACGGGTACAGGTCGACGATGACGAGATCTATCTCGGGTATCTCGTATTGGGCCATCTGGGCGCGGTCGCCTTCGTTGTCGCGGCGGGCAAGGATGCCGCCAAACACTTTCGGGTGGAGCGTCTTTACGCGCCCGCCGAGGATTGAGGGGTATGTTGTAACGTCCTCTACCTTCTGGCACTCATAGCCAAGCGACTCAATGAAACTCTGCGTGCCTCCCGTCGAGAGGAATTTAACGCCTTCTGAATTGAGCTTACGCAAAAGCTCGTCAAGCCCATCCTTGTGAAACACCGAAACCAACGCGGTCTTAATCTTTTTTGTATCAGCCATAAATCGAAATATAACGTTATATATAATCAGGCTGCAAAGTTACTAAAAAGGAAGTGACTAAGCAACACTTTTACGGCGAAAAATGTTTTTGGGCGCCAACCTATTGCGCACATGGCTGCATTACGCCTGCCCCGGCGCTTCTCATAGCGACAAACAGCATGGCAACGTGGAACAACCGAAAAGCAATGTGGTGGCGCAATGCTCGCGGCGATGAAGGGTGAAATGCAAAACGGGCGGCACACAGACTTTGGGCGCAACACGACGTAACAGACTGCAAAACAGCGCGTTTACCAATGCCATAGGGCCGGGCGGCGATATTGGGCCGCGCATGTGGCCGCACGGTTGCCACTCTGCTAAGAAACGCCGCCACAAGGGCCGCCACCAATTCGGGTACACACCAACCGGCCCAAACGCTCAGGCCAAGACTTTGCCCAACCGGTTTGCGCAAATGCTACAGGCACTAAACGGTGACGACTGGCCTTTGCCCTGGCGGTGCAGGCGGAGCTCGGGCAATTCCAAACAGGTTTGATTGACGCTCGCTGGCACTGTCTTTGGATAAAACAGGCGGCACTCGGGCATTTTCAAACGAGTTTGATTGCCGCTCGCTGGCACTGTCTTTGGATAAAACAGGCGGCGCTCGGGGCAATTGCAAACGAGTTTGATTGTCGCTCGCTGGCACTGTCTTTGGATAAAACAGGCGGCGCTCGGGGCAATTGCAAACGAGTTTGATTGTCGCTCGCTGGCACTGTCTTTGGATAAAACAGGCGGCGCTCGGGCAATTTCAAACAAGTTTGATTGCCGCTCGCTGGCACTATCTTTGGATAAAACAGGCGGCGCTCGGGCAATTCCAAACAGGTTTGATTGACGCTCGCTGGCACTGTCTTTGGATAAAACAGGCGGCGCTCGGGCAATTCCAAACAAGTTTGATTGCCGCTCGCTGGCACTGTTTTTGCAATGGGGATGGCGCATGGCTTCATTTTGTGAAGCCGAAACTATTTGCAAACATACAAGCAAACAAAAGCATGGCATCAAAAGATTATCTGGAAAAAGTGACGATTGGGGAAGTGGAAAAGCCCCACGGCAAGATTGTGTTGCAAGAATATGACGCACGTTGGCAGGATATGTTCGACCGGGAAAAAGCCAAGATTGACCGCGCACTGGCCGGAACACGGCACACGGTGGAACACGTTGGGTCGACCTCGGTGGCGGGCCTTTGTGCCAAACCGATAATAGACATACTGCTCACAGTGGAAGACTCCGGCAACGAAAGTATGTATGTCGGGGCACTGGAGGCCGAAGGATACTGGCTGAGGGTGAGGGAACCGGAGTGGCACGCCCACCGCATGCTGAAAGGGAAAGGGCCTGAAGTAAACCTTCACGTGTTTTCGGAAGGGTGCGCAGAGGCCAAGAGGATGTTGGACTTCCGCGACCGTCTGAGAACCGACGATGCCGACCGGCAACTGTATGCAACTACGAAAAGGGCGCTGGCTGAAAAAAACTGGGAGTGCATTCAGGACTATGCCGACGCAAAATCGGCTGTAGTGGCGGAAATATTAAGTCACACCGAACGGTGAACGGGGCGGCCGAAAGGCCCAAGGCTGAGGACAACCAGAAAACACGAACGGGGCGCAGGGCGCCGACCACGGCAACAAGCGCGCGGCAGCCACCTGCTGATGGCCGCCGCGCAAACCCACGCCTGCAATACGGATTGTAGCATGGCTAACGTTCAGATGCGCACACCGAGGCCAAAGGCCAGCTGGTAGCACTTAGGGGCGGAAGCTGTCTTCAGCAGCGGTGTGAGGGCCGCACGCCCGTAAACCACTATATACCGATAGCCCATGCGCAACTCGAGGTTGAGTCCGAGGGGGTTGATGTTTATGTCGGAGGTCTCGGTGCGTTTCTCATCGCCTACGTAATAGCGCGAATGGTCCTTCCAGCGCATCTCGACCGAGGGGCCCAGCGCCACGAACAGATCGTCGCCGCCGGTACGGCTTTGCCACTCTATCATGAGCGGTATGCGCATATAGCCATAGCTGATGTAGCTTTTCCTCACGTCGCCATCGTCGACAAGGCGCATTGATGTGGCTCCGTCGGTAGTAGATAGCACGTAGTTGCCCTGGAAATGATGGTGCACGCGCCCCATCTGGCAGGCCGACGTGAGTGCCAGTCCCGACGTCAGCCGGCAAGCCATGGTGGCGCAGGTGATGCCCCACTCCCACGACTTTGAGTCGCGTGTGTGCATGGCTGGATTTCCACCGGTTGAGAAAGCCGACCGCTGCAGGGTGTTGAAGCCCATGAAAAACAACGGGTAATGCGCCTTGGGGCTACGCTTTTTTCTGCCAACGGTTTGCGGGATGAAAGGCGATGAGATGTATACCCGCTCTATCTCCTGCCCGTCAACATAAGATGTCTCGTAGGTTCGGGTGAGCCTTGAGCTGTCGGTGGAATAAACGCTCACGCGGGTATGACCGGCCGAGTCGGTCAAGACGATGCGCTTGCCGCTTACGGTGAAGGTGGTGTCGACGGGCGAAGCGGCCTGTGCAGTCATGGCTGCAGTGGCGGCAATGGCCATAAGTAACGTTTTCATATCGCTTGTTTTTTTAGTTCATATTGTGTGAATCTATCTATCAATTGTGGGTGCCGCAAGGCAGACTGTTGCCTCGGCATCGGCTTCTGTCTTTATCTAATGACGGCAATGTAGGTCCGGCGCCCTACCGTAACGTTGTTGCCGGGCCCGAGGCCGGGGCATGGCTGCCGACGGGCGGCAGCCCTTCTGCCGTTGACGGGATGCCGGAGAATGGCGCTCCCGCCCGGAAGCCGTCGGCCGTCTACGGCACCGCCGCCACAGCAGGGCCCACGTCGGGGCGTGGCGGCAACGGTCAGCGGCGCGAGAAACACAGTTTCATAATGTCGTCGGGCGACAGACGCCCCTCAATGTATATCACTGCGCCATTGCCCTTGCCCGCATCGACAAAGAGCACATAGCGATTGCGTCCTCCCGAGAGCGGGGGCATCATGTAGTAGCCGCTGACCACCTTGCCGCTCTCTACCACCTCGCGTATTTTCGTCGCCCGGCGGCGGTCGGCCTCAAGGTAAGGCTCGATGGCTGTGCCCAACCTCTCGTAAGTGAGGCTCTTGTATATGTCGAGGCGATGGCCGCCGAGCTTGGCGTCGTGCATCTCGACCATGGTGCATCCCTTTGCACGGCCAAAACGGCTGAACACTTCGTCAACGGCCAGCCCCCTCTGGGCTGTTGCCGTCACGACCGACAGCAGCCACGCAACCGCAACCAGAACGCCCAGGCGCAAAGCAACCGTGGCGGCAGACGAGAGCTCGCGGGCACTATGGCAGTTTGTTGTAATCATCATAATGAAAGGTTTTAGCGTTGTTGTTGTTCACCATCCGCCCCCTCAGGGGCACAGGGAGCGGCGCGCATCATGTCGAGAGCGCCAAATGTGTCGTAATCGTCGGAAGCAACTATCCTCAAGGCCCGCACGGCCTCACGGCGCACCACGTCGGGGTCGGTGACCACCCTGCCGTCGATGACGGCGTAACTCTGCGGGGTGGGCGGCGACGTGAGCACAACCACGGCCACGACAGTGGCTGCAGCCGCAGCGGCAGCGCCCACCCAGGCCGCAAGGCGAAGCCTCGAGTGATGCCGGCGGTGGCCTGTGGCACGTGCGCGCCCGGCCGCCACATAGGCAAACATGGCCCGGCAGGCACGTAGGTCGGCAGGCAGGCTGCCGCCCGCATCGTCAAGCAGCCGGGCCAGCTGCCGCTCTTCGGCAGCGGTGGTGAGCCCATCCATATACTTGTCTGCCAGCTTCCTTATGTATTCTTCGTTCTCCATCATAATTTTGTTTTGCGTTTGCATGTATTGCATGCAGGTCACGGTCGCGACGTGATGCGCATAAACTCATCGCGTATCTTGCGTCGGGCCCGCGACAGGTTCTGGCGCAGGGCCTCGGCAGTACAACCGGTTACGAGCATTATGTCTGCCGCATCATAGCCCTCAATCTCTTTCATGCGGAACACGGTGCGCTGCAACGACGGCAACCTGTCGACGATGGCGGATATCAAGGCAACATCGTCGTGCAGTTCCATGTCGTATGGCGCCACGGCACGGGCCGCCTCGGGCAACTCTCGTCCGCGTTCCAGCGCTACATGGCGGCGGCTGTCGCAGTATTTGTTGCGCATGACGGTAACGGCCAGCCCCATCAGGCTTTCATACCGTGAGAGCGACGAACGCATGGCCCACAGCGCAAGCAACGCTTCCTGCACCAAGTCTTCGGCGCGGTCTTCGTCACCGGCTATGCCTCGCGCTGCCACCTTCAGGCGGGCCCGCATCGGGGTCATGATTCTGTTGAACTCTTCGGGTGTCATGATGTGCATACATTTAATTGACGTTTGAACGCCATTTTTGTGACATCCGAAACATGTTTTTTTAATATTACTGTCCGCTAAACTTTTGATGAAGATACAAATTTAGGGCTGACACTTC
>OOBJ01000245.1_pt1 | contig 49005 bp, 40 predicted proteins | sample 1671331 | NCBI WGS metagenome assembly OOBJ01 (sample SAMN06348145, study PRJEB24527) | human gut metagenome | biome: human gut; feature: ankylosing spondylitis patient; material: feces | host: Homo sapiens | place: China | collected 2015-10 | reverse complement strand
CCATATTCCTCATAGCTTTTTTCTTCAATTGTCCAATATGTATTGTAGTCCTACAATATAGTAAAATTGAAATACAAATTCTGGTTGACGAATGCACCTACACGTATTATAATAGATGGTTTCGGCTTATGGCTGTAGCACGGGAGACTGCCATCCTAGCTCTAGGCTGCATTCAGGCAAAAATATCATGGAATAGAGGGCGGTACATAAATGCCAGAAGAGCAGAGGGATGAGTGGCGTCGGCGTAATATATTTGCCCAAAGCAAAGTAGACGGTCTCGCATATTTCTTTTTGTATGTAGTTATTCCGGTTGCGATAACTTATATCAGCTTGAGTACATTCTCTAATAATACTGTTTCTGCGACATATTGTTATGTTACAATCTTTGTAAGTGCATTAAATTGCATTTATGATGCTGCAAACAGATGGATACCCAAAGAAAAAACTATTCGGAACACAAAACTTTTCATTGTGATAGCGTCTTCTGGTATAATTATGATTTATTGTATTTATATTATTTCGAGTGCGCTAATCACCAATAGAGTGGTAACCAGATATGATGGCATACTGTTAGTATATGGGCTAACAGTCATTATCGCTTTAATCGATTTGGTCGCATGCGCTTTTTCCGAAATGGCTTCTAAAGAACTCATTGAATCATTTTGTAAGGAAAGGAAGTGATTTTATTGAGCGCACAAACTTATTTGTCGTTTTTTGTAGTTGTCTCTTTAATCGCCGTGTTCATATCTTCGGTTCGGTCGTATCGTGCAACAAGAAGAAAACTTATACAGATTAAACAGAAGCTGGAATCAGATATTTCAGTTGCCCAAATGATGCAGTCCGAGCAAAGAATATCTGAGTTTCTTAAAACTAATAGATTACAGCCTGGTGTGTCAATCCAAATAATCGCAGATAAACTGAATATTGTAGAAGGTGGTGTACAAGAGGATTTAACTGATCGCGCTTGGCTGAGTGGCCCAAATGAAAATGGAAAAATGACAGTCGTGTTCAAAAAAGGTCTTAGTGAAGAAGACTATCATTTTGATTTTGCTCATGAGTGTGGACATCTTATTAACGGAGACCCGACCCCTGCCACGCGTCCTGAAGGTTATAACAAGCCGCAAGCGGAGCAATTGGCTGATTATACCGGCGCGGCTCTGTTAATGCCTTTTAACAAAGTTTGTGATTTTTTGGATGAGCATGATTATGAAAAGAGCTCTCGAAGACAAAAGCAAATACTCATACGAAAGCTTTGTGATAAATATACGGTCACTGAAATTATTGCTTTGCGACGTATAAAAGAAGTCTATACAATTAAGCAAGCAATGTGACACTAGGGTAGGTTCGGTAATTATTCCGTTCCTGCCCTTATTCTTTTGTTGCGTGTGGCAAAAGTATAGCTTTTTCCGCCGGCACAAACTTCTCCAGCATTGCCAGGCTCTCCTTCGATGAATAACCCCACAGCACCGAACTCAGGGCATCAATAGCCATCTGACGCTTGCGGAAGTAGGTGCGGTAGCTGATGTCCCGAATGTGCGGCTCCAGCTTTTCGATGATCTCCTGCGTGTTCGCCAACTGCTGCGGTGACAGGTAGGTGTAGTACAGGAGCCAGTAATAGCTCTCACCGTACTTGTGCTTTGTCCGTAGCAGCTCCACGGAGGTATCCAGCAGCTTCAGCATTTTGTAGCTGCGTTCGATGCAGCGGGCATGATCCTCAATCGCCGAGCCCTCGAAGGTGATACCGGCCACATAGAGGGATTCCAGAAACTCCTCTATGCTGCTGCCATACTCGATCTGGAACTGCCGACGTACCTGCTGCACGGACAGCTCCAGGCTCCACACCACGTCCCGGTACTTGCGCAACAGCATCCACGTATCATGGTACAGAGGATTCTCGGTCACTTTGGGTTCTTGTGCAGTCTTTTTCATCGTTCGACCTCCTTATCGCCGCGCATCCCCGTCGGGTGCAATCTGAGTTCAAAGTGATAGACTTCCTGAGCGTCACCGCAGGTGACCACCAGTTGAAGCCACCGGCGCAGCGGAGGCACCCCTTCTATCGTAACCTCGCAGTCGTCGGATAATGGTAATAACATATATTGGGATTTCGGGCATGAAGCGCACGGCAGCCCTTGTGCCACAAGGATTTCACGCATCTTTCGCTCGATTCGATGGCGGTTCATTTCTGAAACGCTACCGGACTCATTTGAACCGCTTGTTACCGTCGTGGTCAGGGCGGTTTCTTCCTGAAGCTCCAGCTTGATGCCAAGGCTCATGGCGATCTCTTCCTTGTCCACCACGATGTCAGAAATTTGGAACATGGTGGAGAGATAGTTCTGGAGATAGATCGTGGTGCCGTGTGTGCCAGGGAAGGCTGCCAGCTGTAGATAGCCCCGATCCGCCATGCGCTTGAGGTATCGGCCGGCAGTTGCCTTAGAGACGCCCCAGCGGGATGCCAGTTCCGCGTAGCTGACCAGCGGGCAGCCTGTACCGTTGCGGAGATAAACCACCGGCCCGACGTCTGAACCGAGGACCTGCGGATCGTTATAGACCGTGTTCAGCCATAGATCCAATACGGCGTCCATCTCCGAGCAGTGACCGGCGCTGACCAGTTCTGTGGCCGTAGAGACAGGGAAGAAGAAAAAGCCGGTATCCTTCTGACAGGGCGCATTGTAGTCGAGAATCGTGTTGTGACGCCGCCAGCCGCGAATCTTGAATTTGACCAGTTTACCATGTCCGAGAACAAGAAAACTGATAAGCCCTTTCATTTGCAGTCCCTCCAAAGCGGCCAAGGTCTGGCGGCGGAAGCGTGTGCGGAAATACCGGGACAATTCCTCCACAGACATGATCCATTCGCCGGGGTAGATGGTGTAACTAATGCCATCAATGCGCTTGTATGAGGTGCGGAAGTTGGCATAGGCGCAGAGCACGACAAAATAAAAAAGGCCGGAGCCTCCGCTCACGCGAATGCTCCGGTCTGCTATCAAGGCTTGTACGAACTGCCGGTAGATCCGGCATCGTGGATAGTCTACGATCTGTTTGATCTCAAGTGTATATTCTGACATGGAAACCTCCTGAAATGAGCTTCCCTGGTGGGAAGCCGTGTGTTATAATTGGCATAGAGCAAAAGCGGCGCAGTATTACCGAATGTGGAATGATGTTTCACCGATAATGCTGCGCCATTGTGCTATTTTAGTGTTGGTACGATTCGTATGCCTGATGGTCTGTTTCTTGTTTTGTCTGAACCCCAATGAACCGAATCCCTTAGAGGTAAAAACCTAAAGGTGCGTTTCTTGCGTGGTTAGGCCAACAAAACCGGTCATCTCATGGCTCTTCTCTTGGAGTTGACACCAACGCTGACACCAACCGCTACAGGATTTCATGGTACGGGATGGGAATGAAGAGGAATGCAGATTCCTCGGAACCCTTGAAAATACTGACTTCCTGGGGTTATATGCGCCGCTATGGGACTATAAGAACTTCACGGTGCATTTCTCATAACCCGGAGGTCGGAGGTTCAAGTCCTCCCTCCGCAACCAAATCAAGCGGATGTAACTGAAATCAGTTACATCCGCTTCCGTCTGTCAAAGAGAACCCCTGCTTTCACCGCGTGAAAGCAGGGGTTCTCTTTGACAAGCACAAGGCTCCCCCTATGACAGGGGGAGCCTTTGATCAGCAGGGAAGGGAGCAGGCAAGCCCGCCAAGCCCGGTTACATAGCCGCAATGATCTCCACGATCTCCTGGCCGATGCGCTTCTGGGCCTCCACGGTAGCCGCGCCGATATGAGGCGTGCAGGACACCATGGGATGGCTGTACAGCGCCACGTTGCTGGCGGGCTCGTCGGCGTACACGTCCAGGCCGGCAGCCCGGACCTTGCCGGACTCCAGAGCGGCCAGCAGCGCATCCTCGTCCACGTTGCTGCCCCGGGAGGTGTTGATGATCACCACGCCGTCCTTCATCTTGGCAATGCGCTCGGCGTTGATGAGCGCGCCGCCGTCCACAGCGGGGGCGTGGACGGAGATGAAGTCGGACTTGGCCAGCAGCTCATCCATCTCCACATAGGGGATGTCCAGCTGCTCGGAGATCACGGGGATCTGATAGATATCGAAGGCGATGACCTTCATGCCGATGGCCTTGGCCATCACGCCCAGGTGCTGGCCGATGCGGCCGAAGCCCACGATGCCCAGGGTCTTGCCCTGCAGCTCAATGCCCTTTCCATAGGCCTTCTTCTCCCACTTGCCCTCGCGCATGGTGTGACCGGCGATGGACAGATACCGGGCGCAGGCGAACATATGGCCCATGGCCAGCTCTGCCACAGACTGGGAGGAGGCGCGGGGGGTATTCTTCACGTCGATGCCGTTGGCCTTGGCATAGTCCACGTCGATGTTGTCCACACCCACGCCGCCGCGGATGATCAGCTTCAGCTGGCCGCCCTTGGCCGCATCAATGTGCTCCTTGCGGACCTTGGTCTTGGAGCGGACCACGGCCACATCAAACCCGCGCAGGGCCTCGCCCAGCTGATCGGGCTCATAGAACTGCTCCACTACCTCATGGCCATGCTCCCGCAGCTGCGCCATAGCGGTCTTATCCATACCGTCAGTAACCAGAATACGCATCGTAATAATCTCCTTCCATAATACGAAATGTTGTCGGGTATAGGGGGCAGGGGGACGCCGTCCCCCGTTTTGCGTGTTACTTGTGCTCTGCCTCGAACTTGGTCAGGAACTCCACCAGCGCCTGGGCGCCCTCGATGGGCATGGCGTTGTACACGGAGGCCCGCAGACCGCCCACGGACTTATGGCCCTTCAGGTTGTCGAAGCCGGCCTCCTTGGAGGCGGCCACCACGGCGGCGTCCAGCTCCTTGTCGCCGGTGACGAAGGGGATGTTCATCAGGCTGCGGTCCTGGGGCACCACGGCGCCCTTGAACAGCTTGGAGGAATCCAGGAAGTCATAGATGACCTGGGCCTTGGCGATGTTGCGCTTTTCCATTTCCTCCAGACCGCCGATGCTCAGCAGATACTTGAACACCTTGCCGCAGCAGTAGATGGCCCAGCAGTTGGGGGTGTTGTACATGCTGTCGTTGTCGGCATGGGTCTTATACTTCATGTAAATGGGGGTCTTGGGATCCAGGTCGTCCCGGATCAGATCCTCCCGGATGATGACCACGGCCATGCCGGCGGGGCCCACGTTCTTCTGCACGCCGGCCCAGATCAGACCGTAGTCGGACACGTTGCAGGGCCGGGACAGGAACATGGAGGACTGGTCGGACACCAGCACGTGGCCCTTGGTGTTGGGCAGCTTGTGCCAGGTGGTGCCGTTGATGGTCTCGTTCTCGCAGATATAGACGTAGTCGGCGTCCTCGGGAATGTCCAGGTCGGAGCAGTCGGGGATGTAGGAGAAGTTCTTGTCGGCGGAGGAGGCAACCACCTGCACCTCGCCGTACTTCTTGGCCTCGGCAATGGCCTTCTTGGACCATGCGCCGGTCTCCACATAGCAGGCCTTGCCGTTCTTCATCAGGTTCATGGCCACCATGGCGAACTGCAGGGTGCCGCCGCCCTGGATAAACAGGACCTTGTAGTTATCGGGGATGTTCATCAGCTTGCGCAGGTCGGCCTGGGCCTCGTCGGCGATCTGCTGGAACACCTTGGAGCGGTGGCTCATCTCCATGACGCACATGCCGCTGCCGCGGTAGTTCATCATCTCGTCGCGGATCTCCTCCAGCACGGGCTCCGGCATCATAGCAGGACCGGCGGAGAAGTTGAAAGTACGACCGTATTTCATGTTGCTTTTCCTCCTGATTGTTGTGATAGGGTGTTTTGCGGTTTGTTCCTTTTGCTTCTATCTCATAGTATACGGCAAATGTTCCCCAGAATCAACAGGGAAAATCTCAAAAAATCAGCCTCCCTGAAAATTTTTCAGCTTCTCAGAAAAAACGAGAGAAAGGGGAGAGGCGGCAGCGTCCGGTTCCGGGTTGACAGGACCGCGCGACAGTGGTATCATGACAAAGCAATCGACTTTTATTCCAGAAAGAGGTGAGCAAAGTGAGCTTAGGTGACAGTTACGGGCGAAGTATTCAATGTGCCGCTGTGTCCGGCGCTTGCTTTGCGTCGGCTCGTACAGGTAAATAAAGGCCGGATATGACAGCACATTGCCCGGCTTCACTTTCAATTAGGAACACGATGCGATTTTAATTGAAAGGCGGTAATACCATGGCAATGTTCAACGAAGACAAGAACCTCAAAAGCGGAGGCTGCGCGGATGAGATCGCGGCGCTGATAAGGGATGACCTTTCGCCGAAGATGATCCAGGAGCAGCTGGAGAACTATCATAACAGCGATATTGCCAAGTCCATGGAGCAGATGGACCGGCTTGGAAGGATGCGGCTGATCCGCTCCATTGAGCCGGACAAGCTGGCCAGTATTTTCAAGTATGTCGAGCCCCAGGAGGCGGCTGCCTTCCTGAAGGACATCGACACGGCAAGAGCTGTTTTCATTCTGGAAAAGATTGACCCGGATGCTGCGGCGGACATTCTGCGGGAACTGCCCGGCAGCGACAGGTCGGCGATGATCGGGCTGCTCAACGGAGCGCTTCGGAAAAAGATTGAGCTGCTGGTGTCGTTTGACGAGGACGAGATCGGCAGCAGAATGAGCGCCAATTTCATTTCGCTGGATTCGGAAATGACGGTGGGCCAGGCCACCCGGGCGCTTATGGACCAGGCGAAGGAAAACGATAATATCCAAATGCTCTTTGTGACGGCGGAAAACGGCTTTTTCTGCGGCACGGTGGAGTTGCGCGCTCTGCTTATTGCGGAAAAGAACGCGGCTATCGCGCCCCTTATCCAGCACAGGTTCCCGTATGTCTACTGCAGCGAGCGCACGGAGGACTGCATCGAGCGGCTGAAAAGCTACTCGGAAAGCGCCATTCCCGTGCTGGATGCCTCCAACTGCATTCTCGGCGTCATCACCCTGAAGGACCTGGTGGAAGCGGTGGACGACGAGATGAGCGACGACTATGCGAAGCTGGGCGGCCTTTCTGCGGAGGAGGATCTGCACGAGCCGCTGCGGGCAAGCCTGAAAAAGCGGATGCCCTGGCTGCTGGTGCTGCTGGTGCTGGGAATGGTCGTTTCAGGCGTTGTAGGCGCATTCGAGAAGGTCGTGTCCCGGCTGACGATCATTATGGCGTTCCAGTCGCTGATCCTGGATATGGCGGGAAATGTGGGAACGCAGTCGCTGGCTGTCACCATCCGTGTGCTGATGGACAAGGAGATTACCACCCGGAAAAAGCTGGGCCTCGTCTGCAAGGAGATGCGGGTGGGGCTGTTCAGCGGGCTGATTCTGGGCAGTCTTTCCGTGCTGTTTGTGGGCGCTTACATCATGCTGGGCAAGGGATATCCCGCCCAATATGCGTTTGCGGTTTCGGTGTGCATCGGCGCGGCGCTTCTGCTGGCCATGTTTATCTCCAGCGCCGTGGGAACGCTGATTCCCATGTTTTTCAAGCGAATCGGGGTGGACCCTGCCGTGGCCTCCGGGCCGCTGATTACCACCGTGAACGATCTGGTGGCTGTGGTCACCTACTATGGGCTCAGCTGGCTTCTGCTTCTCCAGGTGCTTCATCTGGGCAGCTGAAGCAAAATGAAACAGGACGGGGGCTTTGCTTTTCGGGAGGCAGGCCCCTGTTTTTGCGGAAACAGGGAATGGCTGATATGCCGGATTGACACCAAACCGTAAAGATGCTATAAAGAGACTGTCGAAAAAAGCTGGCTATAAAAGGAAGAAGATTTTTTGGGGGAACGGGCGGAAAGGACGGCGGCAAGCGGTGGATAAGTGGAAAAAGACCATAATGCATATGGGAGCATACCCGGCGGCGCTGGGAAAATGGGTGCTGCTGGGCGGCATCATTGGTGTGGCCGGCGGCGTGATCGGCTCCCTGTTTCATATCGGCGTCAATTACGCCACGGCCATCCGGGGGGCGCACCCCTGGATCCTGTACCTGCTGCCGGTGGGGGGCCTTGCCATCGTGGGGCTGTATAAGCTCTGCCATCTGGAGGGGAAGGGCACCAACGCCATCATCGAGTCCGTTCACTTCGGCGAAAGCGTGCCCATTCTGCTGGTGCCGGTGATCTTCGTGTCCACCGTCATTACCCACCTGTGCGGCGGCAGCGCCGGCCGGGAGGGTGCGGCCCTTCAGATCGGCGGCGGCCTGGGCTTCCAGGCGGGCAAGCTCCTGCGCCTGGGGGAAAAGGACCTGCCCCTTGCCACCCTGTGCGGCATGAGCGGCGTGTTCGCCGCCCTGTTCGGCACGCCCCTCACCGCCACGGTGTTCGCCCTGGAGGTCATCAGCGTGGGCGTGCTGTATTACGCGGGCCTGGTGCCCTGCATCACCGCCGCCATGGCGGCCTTCGGTGTATCCGCCCTCATGGGGGTGGAGCCCACCCGCTTCACGGTGTCCATGCCCCGGGTGACCCTGGAGCTGATGCTGCCGGTGGTGGTCCTGTCCATTCTGTGCGCCCTGGTCAGCATCCTGTTCTGCAAGGGGCTGCACTGGACGGAGCACCTGCTGACCCGCAGCTTCCGGAATCCCTGGCTGCGGGTGCTGGCCGGCGCGGCCATCCTCATCGTCCTGAGCCTGCTCACCAACGGCGACTACAACGGCGCGGGCATGGACGTCATCGCCCGGGCCCTGCGGGGGGACGTCAGCGGCTGGGCGTGGCTGTGGAAGCTCCTGTTCACCGCCGTCACCATCGGCTGCGGCTTCAAGGGCGGCGAGGTGGTGCCGTCGTTCTTCGTGGGCGCTGCCTTCGGCTGCTTCATGGGGGGACTCCTGGGCCTGCCTGCGGGCTTTGCCGCGGCCATCGGCCTGGTGGCGGTGTTCTGCGGGGCGGTGAACTGCCCCGTGGCGTCGGTGCTGCTCAGCGTGGAGCTGTTCGGCTCTGCCGGGGCGCCCTACTTCGCCGTGGCCTGCGCCCTGAGCTATCTCCTCTCCGGCTACTGCGGCCTGTACAGCAGCCAGACCATCCTCTATTCCAAGCTCCGTGCGGAGTTCATCAACGTCCGCACCCACGAGTGACAAAAATGTAAGCTCAGACCGGGGAAATGTAAGCCCATTCGATGGCCGCGCATTTCCCCGGTCTGCTATAATAGGCCCCGTAAAGGAGGCATGGATATGCAAATTCTCAATGTAACGGGCCTGAAAAAGGTCTATACCACCCGTTTCGGCGGCAGCCAGGTCACGGCGCTGCGCCAGGTGGACTTCTCCGTGGAGGAGGGGGAATATGTGGCCATTATGGGCGAGTCCGGCTCCGGCAAGACCACCCTGCTGAATATTCTGGCGGCGCTGGACAAGCCCACCGCCGGCCGGGTGGAGCTGGACGGGCGGGACATGTCCGCCGTCCGGGAGTCCGACGCTGCGGCCTTCCGCCGGGACAACCTGGGCTTCGTGTTCCAGGAGTTCAACCTGCTGGACACCTTCACCCTGCGGGACAACATCTATCTGCCCCTGGTGCTGGCGGGGCGGCCCTACCGGGAGCTGAAGGCCCGCCTGGATCCCATCGCCCGCCAGCTGGGCATCCTGGAGCTGCTGGACAAGTATCCCTACGAGGTGTCCGGCGGCCAGAAGCAGCGGGCCGCCGTGGCCCGGGCGCTGATCACCCATCCCCGGCTGATCCTGGCTGATGAGCCCACCGGGGCCCTGGACAGCCGCTCCACCGATGAGCTGCTGGACCTGTTCGGCCAGATCAACCGCCAGGGTCAGACCATCCTCATGGTCACCCACTCCGTCAAGGCCGCCAGCCACGCCGGACGGGTGCTGTTCATCAAGGACGGTCAGGTGTTCCACCAGCTGTACCGCGGCCAGTGTACCGACGAGCAGCTGTACCAGAAGATCGCGGACACCCTGACCATGCTTCAGGCAGGCGGTGACCGGGCATGAAGCTGTACCGTCATCTGGCCTGGGACGGCATCCGGAAAAACAGCCGCCTCTACGTACCGTACCTGCTGACCGGCGTAGGCGCCGTGTCGTTTTTCTACATTCTTGTGGCCCTGGCCCGGCTGCCGGAGGGAACCCTGCCCGGCAGCGGCTCCGTGCAGGTGATCCTGAATCTGGGCAGCTTTGTGCTGTGGGTGTTTTCTCTGCTGCTGCTGTTTTACACCCATTCCTTTCTGATCCGCCGCCGGAACAGGGAGTTTGCTCTGTACAACGTCCTGGGCATGGGCAAGGGGGACATTTCCCGCATTCTCTGCTGGGAGTCTCTGCTGTCCGGCGGCCTGTCCCTGCTGGGGGGCCTGGCCCTGGGCGTGGTGCTGAGCAAGCTGGCGGAGCTGGGCCTTATGCGGGTCATGGGCCTGGAGGCGGACATGACCTATCGGGTGTCCGCGGGGGGCCTGCTGATGGCCCTGGGCCTGTACGGGGCCATTTACCTGCTGATCCTGCTGTCCGCTCTGCTGCGGGTCCGCCGCTCCACCGCCATCCAGCTCATGCGCAGCGAGGCGGTGGGGGAGAAGCCTCCCCGGGCCAATTGGGCCCTGGCGCTGCTGGGCGTTCTGCTGCTGGGGGCGGCCTACTACCTGGCTGTGTCCATCCGGGAGCCTCTGACGGCCCTGACCTGGTTCTTCGCCGCCGTGCTGATGGTCATCGCCGCCACCTATCTGCTGTTTATCTCCGGCTCCGTGACCCTGTGCCGCCTGCTGCAAAGGAATCCCCGGTTCTATTACCGGAAGCGGCATTTCGTGTCCGTTTCCTCCCTGGTCTACCGCATGAAGCGCAACGGCGCAGGCCTTGCCTCCATCTGCATCCTGGGCACTATGGTGCTGGTGATGCTCTCCTCCACCACCTGCCTGTATTTCGGGGCGGAGGATTCCCTCCGTACCCGCTATCCCCGGGCGGAGAACGTTACCGTCTGGTACACGGACCGGGAGGACCTGTACCGGGACCACTCCGACCTGCACGCCGCCGTCGTCACTGCCGCACGCAGCCGTGGCGCGCAGATGCAGGACCTGCGGGAGTACCGTTCCTCCTCCTCGGCGCTGACTGTTCGCAACGGCGTTCTGCAGGGCGCAGGCGGCAGCATCAGCGATGCCGTTCAGTTCACCGTCATCCCCCTGTCGGACTACAACGCCGCCATGGGCGCCCGTCTGACCCTGTCCCCGGGCCAGGTGTATATCTGCCATGGCCGGTCCGACTACCGGGAGAGCACCCTGTCCTTCCCCGGCGGCGCTGTCTGGCAGGTGAAGGGCCTGGTGGACAACCTGGCCTCCGGCGGTGACTCCGCCAGTGTGGTCACCCAGCTGACGGCCATCGTCCCCGACGAGGAAATAGCGGACATGGACCGCCTGATGGAGGGCATGAACACCGGCGTGTCCCGCAGCTGGAGCTGCGGCTTCGACCTGGGTCAGGAGCCTGCCTGGGACGGGGGCGACCCTGTGGCCGCCGCCATCCGGGAGGCGCTGGTGTCCCGGCAGGACGATATCCGCTTCAACGTGGAATCCCTGTCGGAGAATCGCGACGATTTCTACGGGTCCTACGGAAGCCTCTTCTTCCTGGGCATCCTGCTGAGCGTGGGCTTCTCTCTGGCTGCGGTGCTCATCATCTATTACAAGCAGATCTCCGAGGGCTACGAGGACCAGGCCCGCTTTGACATCATGCAGAAGGTGGGCATGACCCGCCGGGACATCCGTTCCAGCATCAACAGTCAGCTGCTGCTGGTATTCTTCCTGCCGCTGCTGCTGGCGGGGATGCATCTGGTCTTCGCCTTCCCCTTTGTCCATAAGCTGCTGCTTCTGTTCAACCTCTGGAACACCCGCCTGCTGGTGGGCACCACCGCCGCCAGCTTCCTGGCCTTTGCGGTGCTGTACACCCTGGTGTACCGCGCCACCTCCACCGCCTATTACCACATCGTCAGCGACGGAGGGGACCGCTGATGCGCCGGGCCGCATATCAGGCGGTGTTGTGGTGCGGCGGCGCGGTAACGGTGCTGCTGGCGGCGGCCGCCGCCCTGACCGTGTCCCTTACGGACCGTCTGCTCCGGAAGCTGGAGCCATAAAAAATCAACCCCGGAGGCAGAATGCCTCCGGGGTTGAACGCTGTTGTAAACGCCTCGCAGAGCTTGCCGCCCGCAGGCGGCAAAGCAAGTATAATCCGTTTTTTGCGGCGGCGTGTACGTCGCAAAAAACACTTCTCAGTCTGCAAGTGTGGAATTTGTTCGCCTATGGCGAACAAATTATGCGCGCGGCAGACTGCAATTTTTATCAAAAAAAAGCAGGGCTTTTTTTGATATTTACATCCACATGGCAAAGGGCCGCAGCAGGCCGCCCAGCACTCTGTGCAGCAGGGGCCGGTGCTCCCAGTCCGCCCGGGTCACCTGCCGGGACTTTTCCATAATGCCGTCCATGTCCTCCAGCAGGGTCTCCATGGCCGGCGCGCCGTACAGCAGGGTGCCGCACTCGAAGTGCAGCTGGAAGCTGCGGTAGTCCATGTTCACGGACCCCACGAACGCCGCCTCCCGGTCCGCCAGCACGGTTTTCCCGTGCAGCAGCCCCGGGGTGAACCGATAGATCTTCACGCCGTGGTTCAGCAGCTCCCCGAAATAGCTCTCCGCCACCATAAAGGCGAACTTGTGGTCCGGGATGCCGGGCATCATCAGCCGCACGTCCACGCCGCTGCCGGCGGCCATGCACAGGGCCTTCTCCATGGACTCGTCAATGGCCAGATACGGCGAGGTGATGTACACCATGTGCTTGGCCCCGCCGATCAGCTGCAGAAACGCGTCCTCGGCAGAGGACACCGGGTTGCTGTCCGGCCCGTCCGCGATGGGCTGCACAAAGCCCTGCCCCGCCGCGGTGCTCTGGGGCCGGTAATAGTCGTGCTCCTGCTGCAGGGAGCCGCCCATGCGCTCCCACATATAGATGAACTCCCGGGTCAGAGTCCAGCAGGCCTGGCCCTCCAGCCGGATGCCGTCATCCTTCCAATAGCCGAACCGCTCGGTGATGTTGGCGTACTCGTCGGCGATATTGGCCCCGCCGGTATAGGCGGTGTCCCCGTCGATGCAGGCGATCTTCCGGTGGTCCCGATAGTTGAAGTACAGCCGGTTCACATAGTGGTGCACCGGGTTGAAGATCAGCACCTCCGCCCCAATGCGCCGCAGCTCCTCCACGGCCTCCTCGGGCATGCGCATCATGCTGCCGAAGTCGTCGAACAGCACCTTGATCTCCACGCCCTGTCCGGCCTTCCGCCGGAAAATATCCATCAGCCGGTCCCACAGCTGCCCCTCGGCCATGATGTAAAACTCCATGAAAATGAAGTGCTCCGCCTGCTCCATGCGCTCCAGCATGTCCTCCAGATACGCCTCGCCGGTGGGCAGATACACGGCCCCGGTGCCGGTGTACAGGGGGAAGCCCTGCCGGTCCAGATACGCCGCCAGGCGTCCCCACTCCGGGTGCTCCCGCCGCAGCTTCTCCACCTGGAGGCGGCTGGCCTCCCGCCGGGCCTCGGATTCCTGGGGCCTGGGCAGCTTTTTCAGGTCCAGCCGCTTCTGGGGATGGTCCCCGTTCCACAGCCAGTACAGGATCAGCCCCACCACCGGCACCGTCAGGATCAGCAGGGTCCAGCCCAGCTTATACGAGCTGCCGCCGGGCCGGCTGTTGATGCGGAAGGCATAGGCCAGAGCCAGCAGCTCCAGCACTGTGTACGCCATAGCCATCCGCTGCCGCAGCAGATCGCTGAGAAACAGCACCAGCGCGATCTGGGCCAGCAGCAGCACCGCCACCAGTCCCAGCCGCAGCGCCGCGGATATGCGCCGCTCGGTTTTTTGCTGTACCTTCGGTTTCTTCAACGGAAATCCTTCCTCCTTTCCCGCTGTCCCCGCCGTCCATCGGCGGTGTATGGGTATCTAAGGGTGTCTGTTTTGCGGCCCGCTGAGGGCAGCGAGCTCTACAGCCTTGGCTCTCCCTCTGGGAGAGCTGTCGGCGCAGCCGACTGAGAGGGCCTGTAGGGACGGACAAACCCCGTTCGCCCGCAGGTCACTGCTGAGAGGACCGCAGCAGCTCCTGCTGAATGTCCCACAGCTTCCGGGACAGGTCTACCACATACTTGTGGGGATAATCGAACCGCTTCACCTCGTCCCACAGGGTGTCCACCTGCTGGCGGCAATAGGCCTGGATCTCCGGCAGGGAAGGGGAGTCATACACCCGCCTGCCGTTGAGGAAAATAGGCACCAGCAGCTCCCGGGCCGTGAAGTTGTACACGGTTTTCTTTTTCCAGGTGGCCATGGGGTCGAAGATCTCCATGTCCTGGCTGTCGTCCACCGTCTCGTCGTGGAGGGTGATCAGGTCGGCAATGGCCTTGCCGGTATCCCGGCCATAGAAGCGGTAGACCTTCTTGAAGTGGGGGATGGTGATCTTCTCCACGTTTTCGCTGACCTTGATCTTGGGGATGATGTTTCCCTCATCGTCCTCCACCGCCGCCAGCTTGTATACGCCGCCGAACACCGGCTCGGACCGGGCGGTGATCATCCGCTCACCCACGCCGAACATATCGATCTGGGCGCCCTGCAAAAACAGATCCTGAATCAGATACTCGTCCAGGGAGTTGGACACGGTGATTTTGCATTCGGTCCACCCGGCGTCGTCCAGCATCTTCCGGGCCTTCCGGGTCAGATACGCCATATCGCCGGAGTCCAGCCGGATGCCGCACTTGGTGATGCCCATGGGCTTGAGCACCTCATTGAAGGCCCGGATGGCGTTGGGCACGCCGGATTTCAGGGTGTTGTAGGTATCCACCAGCAGCGTGGCGTTGGTGGGGTAAATTTCGCAGTACGTCTTGAAAGCATCATACTCCGTGTCGAACATCTGCACCCAGGCGTGAGCCATGGTGCCCCCGGCGGGCACGCCGTACAGCTGGTCGGAGATGGTGCAGGCGGTGCCGCCGCAGCCGCCGATATACGCGGCCCGTGCGCCGATGATGGCGGCGTCGGCGCCCTGGGCCCGGCGGGAGCCGAACTCCAGCACCGTGCGGCCCCGTGCAGCCCGGACGATGCGGTTGGCCTTGGTGGCAATGAGGCTCTGGTGGTTGATGGTCAGCAGGGTAAAGGTCTCGATAAGCTGTGCTTCAATGGCCGGAGCCCGCACCACCACCAGGGGCTCCTTGGGGAACACCGGGGTCCCCTCCGGCACGGCATAAATGTCGCCGGTAAACCGGAAATTGGCCAGATATTCCAGAAATTCCTCGCAGAACAGGTTCCGCCCCCGAAGATACGCAATGTCCTCCTGGGTGAAGTGCAGGTTCTCGATGTAGTCGATCAGCTGCTCCAGGCCCGCGGCGATGGCAAAGCCGCCCTGGTCCGGCACCCGGCGGAAGAACACGTCAAAATACGTGATCTTATCCTTGAAGCCGTTCTCGAAATACCCGTTGCCCATGGTCAGCTCATAAAAGTCGCAGAGCATGGTCATGTTCAGCTTTTCCTCAATGTTCATCCTTCAATACCTCAGATTTTCGTTATACTTGCAGGGGTGCCCGCCTATGATAGCCGGTTTCCGCCCCAATGCAATCGCTTGCTTTACGCATCCCTGCGGAAATAGTGCTTGGCGCAGAATTCCCGCCGCACCTCAATGCGGCCCTCGTCTGCCAGCCAGTCCACAAAGTTGGCAAAATTCCGCTCCACCACGCTGAACTTGAACTCATTGTGGGTCCGGACGTTTTCTTTTTTGCAGAAGGTATAGATCCACTGGTCAAAGGACATGCCGTCCTCCAGGCAGTCCAGCACCTCCTGTCCCTTGTCCAGGATAAACGCAAGGTTCCGGTCGATCAGCGGCCCGATATCCGTCAGCACCTGCTTGTGGGCGATGATGTATGCCGGGCACCGCAGCGCCCGCAGGCTCTCCTTGCTTTCCAGGTCCCGGGCGATGAACATGCTGGTGGGCAGCTTGGCCCCCTCGATCTGCCCCTCGTCAATGAGGCAGTCTCCCACATAGGCCACGTTGTCCGGGGTCACAATGCCGATGTGTCCGGCGGAGTGTCCCGGCAGCTGCAATATGCCGAACCGCGCCCCGCAGAAGTCCACATGGTCTGCGTCGGCGGGGATGATCACGTCCGCCAGAAAGCACTCCTCCAGGAAGTATTCGTGGCTCTTGCCATAGGTCAGGGCCACATAGTTGGCCCGGTACGCATCGGGATTCACGGAGATGCCCGCCTCGATGATCTGGGCCGCCGCCTGGCAGCCGTACCGCTGCTGCAAGTAGCGGACGTTGCCTGTGTGGTCAAAGTGGGCGTGGGAGCACAGAATCCCCCGCAGCCGGAACCCGTTGTCCTCAATAAGATTCGTCAGGGCGCTGCGGTCCAGCTTGGCGTATCCCGTGTCCATCAGCACAATGTCCGTGTCCGTCAGCTTATATACCGGCATCAGCGCCGTGGCCCCCACGGCGGCATAGGTCCTTCCGTATACGTGCCGCAGCTCCATATTTCGTCCCCCTCCATGGTGCAATATTCCATATTATATACCCTTCGACGGGAAAAAACAACCTCGGAAAAATTTCCGTTTACCCCCTATGCAAAACCAGAAAAATAAGGTAAAATACACCTAAGTATAGATAGGGAGGATTCTGTCAATGGACGAACCGAAGTATAAGCGGGTGCTGCTGAAGATCAGCGGCGAGGCCCTGGCCGGCGACAAGCACTTCGGCCTGGACTTCCAGGTCATGGGCCGGGTGGCCGACGTCATCAAGGAGTGCGTGGCCATGGGCGTCCAGGTGGGCGTGGTCATCGGCGGCGGCAACTTCTGGCGCGGCGTCAAAAACGGCGAGGGCCACATCGAGCGCACCCGCGCCGACCACATGGGCATGCTGGCCACCGCCATGAACTGCATGGCCATGGCCGACGTGCTGGAGCAGAAGGGCGTGGACGTCCGGGTCCAGACGGCGCTGGAGATCAAGGAGGTGGCGGAGCCCTACATCCGGGCCCGTGCCGTGCGCCATCTGGAAAAGGGCCGCGTGGTGATCTTCGGCTGCGGCGTGGGCTGCCCCTTCTTCTCCACGGATACCGCCGCCGTGCTTCGCGCCGCCGAGATCGGCGCCGATGTGATCCTGCTGGCCAAGAACATCGACGGCGTGTACGACTGCGACCCCGCCAAGAACGCCAACGCCGTGAAGTTCGACGCCATCACCTACGACGAGGTGCTCAAGCGCCGCCTGGCCGTCATGGATTCCACCGCCACCAGCCTGTCCATGGACAACCACATTCCCGTGCTGGTGTTCGCGCTGAAGGACCCCTACAACATCGTCCGTGCCCTGCGCGGCGAAAAAATCGGAACAATTGTGAAGGAGGCATAACCCCATGCTGAAAGACGAGTACAAGATTTACGAGGAAAAAATGAAGAAGAGCATCGAATCCGTTGCCAACGACTTTGCCGCCGTCCGCGCAGGCCGTGCCAACGCCTCCGTGCTCAACCGCATCCATGTGGACTACTACGGCACCCCCACCCCCATCCAGCAGATCGCGTCCGTGGCCTCTCCCGATCCCCGCAGCCTGGTCATCACCCCCTGGGACGCCTCTGCCCTCAAGGGCATTGAAAAGGCCATCCAGGAGTCCGACCTGGGCATCAACCCCCAGAACGACGGCAAGTCCATCCGCCTGAGCTTCCCCCAGCTGACGGAGGAGCGCCGCAAGGACCTGGTCAAGCAGATCCGCAAGTATACCGAGGGCGGCAAGGTGGCCGTGCGCAACATCCGCCGCGACGCCATGGAGAATTTCAAGAAGCAGCAGAAGGCCTCCGAGATCACCGAGGACGAGCTGAAGATGGCGGAAAAGGACCTGCAGAAGCTGACCGACGACAGCTGCAAGGAGCTGGATAAGCTCCTGGAAAACAAGGAAAAGGAGCTCCTGTCTGTCTGATGGGCCTGTTTTCCAAAAAGATCCATCATCACGGGGCGGGGCAGGTGGACATGAGCCGCCTGCCCCGCCACATCGCTATTATTATGGACGGCAACGGTCGTTGGGCGAAGCAGCGCGGCCTGCCTCGCACTGCCGGACATAAAGTAGGGGCCGAGACCTTCCGCAAGATCGCCACCTATTGCAAGGATCTGGGGGTGGAATACCTGACGGTGTACGCCTTCTCTACGGAGAACTGGAAGCGTCCCGCCGACGAGGTGGGGGTCATCATGGGCCTTCTGAAGCAATATATGCTGGAGGCCATCGACTCTATGGAGCGCGATCAGATCCGCCTGCGCTTTCTGGGGGACCTGTCCGCCATCTCGCCGGAGCTTCAGGCCCTGGTGGACCGCACCAATGAAATTTCCAGCCATATCCACGGCTTTCAGGCCAACGTCTGCCTGAACTACGGCGGACGGGACGAGATCCTCCACGCTGCCCGCCGCTTCGCACAGGACTGCACCCGGGGCGAGGCCGTCCCGGAGGACCTTACCGAGGAGGGCTTTTCCTCCTATCTGTACTCTGCCGGCATCCCGGACCCGGAGCTCATCATCCGCACCAGCGGCGAGGAGCGCCTGTCCGGCTTTCTGCTGTGGCAGTGCGCCTATTCTGAGTTTTACTTCTGCGATACCCTGTGGCCGGACTTCGACAGCCGGGCCCTGGACCAAGCCATCATCGCCTACCAGAGCCGCGACCGGCGGTTCGGCGGCGTGAAATAGAGAGGATACAACTATGAAACAGAGGATATTGGTGGCTGTGGTGGGGATTCCCGCCCTGCTGGCGGTGCTGTGCATCGCCCCGGCCTGGGCCACGGCCCTGCTGCTGGCGGCCCTGACCGTCATCGCCGCCCACGAGCTGCTGACGGCGGTGTGCGGCTCGGACAAGGCCCGCCGCTGGACGGTGCTTCCTGCCGTGTGCGGCGTGCTGCTGCTGGCCCGGGCGGTGTGGCCCGGCTGCGCCGCCCTGGAGGGCCTGCTGCTGGCAGCGGCCCTGACCCTGCCCCTGTCCGGAGTCCTGACCTACGGAAAGCCTCAGGCCCTGACCTTTACCGACGTGTGCGCCATGGCCGCGGCGGGCTTTGCCATTCCCTGGGCCTTCTCCGGGCTGTATGGCCTGCGCACCCTGGATAACGGCTATCTCCTGGTGCTGACGCCCCTGGTGGCGGCCTTCTGCAGCGACTCCCTGGCCCTGTTCACCGGCATGGCCCTGGGCCGTCATAAGCTGGCCCCCCTGGTCAGCCCCCACAAAACCGTGGAGGGAGCCCTGGGCGGTCTGGCAGGCGGCATGGCCGGCATGGCCGTTTTCTGCGCGGTGTTCCGGGCCATGACCCACACGGCCCTGAGCTATTCCCTGTGCATTGCCCTGGGCCTGCTGGGCGCGGTGCTGGGGGAGCTGGGGGATCTGAGCTTCTCCGCCGTCAAGCGCCAGTACGGCATCAAGGATTACGGACGCCTGCTGCCGGGCCACGGCGGCGTGCTGGACCGGTTCGACAGCGTGCTTTTTGCCGCCCCGGTGCTGTGCGCCCTGCTGCGGGCGTTGGCGGCGTAAACGGCATAAGGAGAATCGCAACATGACAAAAACCATTTCCCTGCTGGGTTCCACCGGCTCCATCGGCCGCCAGACCCTCCAGGTGGCCCGTGAGCTGGGCCTTACTGTGGCGGCCCTTACCGCCAACCGCCAGGTGGACCTGCTGGAGCAGCAGGCCCGGGAGTTTCACCCCCGGCTGGCAGTGCTGTATGACCGGGACGCCGCCCGTCAGCTGCGCCTGCGGCTGTCGGATACGGATATCCAGGTGGCGGAGGGGCCGGAGGGTCTGCTGCTGGCGGCCCGGCTGCCCCAGGCCGACACCGTGGTCACCGCCGTTATGGGCAGCGTGGGCCTGGAGCCCACCCTGGCCGCCATCCGGCAAAAAAAACGCATTGCCCTGGCCAATAAGGAGACCCTGGTCTGCGCCGGGGAGCTGGTCATGGCCCAGGCGGAGCGCTGGGGGGCGGACATCGTCCCCGTGGACTCCGAGCACAGCGCCATTTTCCAGAGTCTCCAGGGCTGCCGGGACCGGAATGAGGTCCGGCGGCTGCTGCTGACCTGCTCCGGCGGCCCCTTCTTCGGCCGCAGCTTCCGGGACCTGGAGGGGGTCACTCCCGCCGATGCCCTGAAGCATCCCAACTGGTCCATGGGTGCAAAAATCACCATCGACTCTGCTACCCTGATGAACAAGGGGCTGGAGGTCATCGAGGCCATGCGGCTGTACCGTCTGCCGGTGGAGCAGGTGGACGTGGTGATCCACCGCCAGAGCATCGTTCATTCCCTGGTGGAGTACCGGGACGGCGCCATGATCGCCCAGCTGGGCACCCCGGATATGAAGCTCCCCATCCGCTATGCCTTCACCTGGCCTCACCGGGCCCCCAGCCCGGATACGCCCCTGGACCTGCTGACCTGCGGGGACCTGACGTTCCGGGCTCCGGACCTGGACGCCTTCCCCTGCCTGCGCATTGCCCGCCAGTGCGCCAAAGCCGGCGGCACCGCCTGCGCCATTATGAACGGTGCCAACGAGGCGGCGGTGGCCCTGTTTCTGCAGGAGCGTGTGGGCTTCAACGACATTCCCCGCCTGGTGGAGTCCGCCCTTTCCCGGGTGGAGGTGAAATATGCCCCGGACCTTCCGGATATACTGGAAGCAGACAGACAGGCGCGAGCCGCTGTACTGCAAACGGTAGGAGACATGGTATGATCTATATTTTAGCTGCGATCCTGATATTCGGCGTGCTCATCGCCGTCCACGAGCTGGGCCACTTCCTGGCGGCCAAGGCCTGCGGCGTGCGGGTCAACGAGTTCGCCATCGGCATGGGCCCCGCCCTGTTCAAAAAGACCAGGGGCGATACCACCTATGCTCTGCGCCTGCTGCCCATCGGCGGCTTCTGCGCCATGGAGGGGGAGGAGGAGGACTCCGACGACCCCGCTGCCCTGAATAACCAGGGCTTCTGGCGCAAGCTCCTGATCTTCGCCGCCGGCGCCCTGATGAACTTCCTCACGGGCCTTGTCATCATTCTGGTGCTTTACGCCGGGGTCAAGGCCGTCAACGTCCCGGTGATCCACGGCTTCGCCGACGGCTGCCCGCTGGAATCCGCCTCCGGCCTTCAGGTGGGCGACCGCATCCTGTCCATCGACGGGGAGCGCATCTACACCTTCAGCGACGTGTCCCTGCTGCTGGGCCGCAACAAGACCGGCGACTTCGACCTGGTCATCCGCCGGGACGGCCAGAAGCTCCGTCTGGAGAATTTCCACATGGAGCGCGGCGAGTACCTGGATCAGTCCGGCCAGAAATTCACCGGCTTCGGCCTGTATTTCGGCGCCCAGGAGCTGACCTTCGGCGGGCGGCTGAAATACTGCTGGGACCAGGCGGTGGACTTTGTCCGCCTGGTGCGCCTGAGCCTCCAGATGCTCATCACCGGCGAGGCGGGCTTTTCCGATATGAGCGGCCCCGTGGGCATCGTGTCCACCATCACCACCGTGGGCGAGCAGTCGGAAAATGCCCGGGCCGCCGCCGCCAACATCGCGTACCTGGCGGCCCTCATCGCCGTGAACCTGGCGGTGATGAACCTGCTGCCCCTGCCCGCTCTGGACGGCGGCAAGATTTTCTTCCTGGTGGTCAACGCCCTGTCCCTGCGCATCATCCGCAGGCAGATCCCCGCCAGGTTTGAAAATTACGTCCATCTGGCCGGCTTTGTCCTTCTCATGGGCCTCATGCTGGTCATCACCTTCCACGACGTCATCAAGCTGTTTCAATAGCGGCAGACCGTCCCGGAATGGGGCCGGCGTCTTTGCCGGCCCCATTTCGCCGCCCCGTGCGGCGCATTTTACTCGCAAGGAGGATATAAACCATGAGCAAGCAGATTCATGTGGGCGCCGTGGCCGTGGGCGGCGGCGCGCCGGTCAGCATCCAATCCATGTGCAATACCCCCACCCAGGACGTGGAGCGTACCGTCTCCCAGATCCTCCGCCTGGAGGGGGCCGGGTGCCAGATCATCCGGGTGGCGGTGCCGGATATGGACGCCGCCCGGGCCATCGGCCCCATCCGCCGCCGCATCCACATTCCCCTGGTGGCGGATATCCACTTTGACTACCGCCTGGCCCTGGAGTGCGTCCGCCAGGGGGTGGACAAGATCCGCATCAACCCCGGCAACATCGGCTCCGCGGAAAAGGTCCGTGCCGTGGCCGACGCCTGCCGGGACCGGGGCATCCCCATCCGCATCGGCGTCAACGGCGGCTCCCTGGAGCGGGAGCTGCTGCAAAAATACGGCGGCGTTACCGCCCAGGCCCTGGTGGACAGCGCCCTGGGCCACGTCCGCCTGCTGAACGACTGCGGCTTCGACGATATCTGCATCTCCGTCAAGTGCTCCCGGGTACCGGTGAACATGGAGGCCTACCGCATGCTCCACCAGCAGACGCCCTATCCTCTGCACCTGGGAGTCACCGAGGCCGGCACGCCCCGCCTGGGGGTGCTGAAATCCGCCATCGGCATCGGCGGCCTGCTGTGCCAGGGCATCGGCGATACCCTCCGGGTCAGCCTGACGGCGGACCCGGAGGAGGAGGTCCGGGCCGCCCTGGATATTCTCTCTGCCGCCGGCCTGCGGCAGACGGGGCCCAACCTGATCTCCTGTCCCACCTGCGGCCGCACCAAATACGACATGATCCCCATCGCCCGGGAGGTGGAGCGCCGCCTCCAGGGCTGCACCAAGCCCATCACCGTGGCCGTCATGGGCTGCGTGGTCAACGGCCCCGGCGAGGCCCGGGCTGCCGATGTGGGCATCGCCGGAGGCGACGGCGAGGGTCTGCTGTTCCGCCATGGCGAAATTCTGTACAAGGTGCCCCAGGACAAGCTGGTGGACGCCCTGATGGACGAGATCGACAAGCTATAAGGAGGGATGCCCTCATATGTGCGATAAAATACCGTTTTTTACCTTTTTTGAGAGCTTTGTGCCGCCCCGTGAGCTGGGCCTGCTGCTCCACGACGCCTGCGTGGTGGGCGGCAGCATGGACCGGGCGGAGCGCACCATGGAGCTGGAGCTGACGGCCTCCGCCCCGCTGCCGGAGGCCGCCGTCACCGCCCTGCGCCAGCTGCTGATGGACCAGTATCAGCTGCGCCAGCTGCGGCTCCACTTCCGCACCCCCCGGCCCGCAGATGACAGGTCCGACGTCCTCATGGGCCGGGAGATCAAGGGCAAGCCCGTCTCCATCGACGGCCTGAACCCCAAAATGGGCGCCGTGGTGATCGAGGGCAAGGTCTTTGCCGCCGAGTGCTACGAGACCCGCAAGCCCGGGGTCTGGCGGCTGACCTTCGACATGACGGACTACCGGAATTCCGTCACCGTCACCAAGTACATGGAGGGCAAGGAGGCCAAGTCCATGCAGAACGCCGTGTCCCCGGGCATGTGGCTCCGGGTCCAGGGCAATGTGGAGCTCAGCCGCGACGGCAAGGACATTCAGCTGCGCCCCTTCCACATCATGAAGATCCCCCACAAGCCCCGGGAGGACACCGCCCCGGAGAAGCGGGTGGAGCTGCACCTGCACACGAAGATGTCCAACATGGACGCCCTGACCGACACCGCCTCCGTCATCAGGCAGGCCATCTCTTGGGGCCACCCGGCCATTGCCATCACCGACCACGGCGTGGCCCAGTCCTTCCCCGACGCCTGGCACACCGCCAAGGGCAAAATTAAAATTCTCTACGGCGTAGAGGGCTATTTCATCAACAATCTGGACGACCGCATCGCCGTCCACGGCCCCCAGGACCAGGACTTTTCCGACGAGATCGTCTGCTTCGATATTGAGACCACCGGCCTGAAGGTGGACCGGGAGGCCATCACCGAGATCGGCGCCGTGGTGCTGAAAAACGGCCAGGTCACCGACCGGTTCCAGACCTTCGTGAACCCCGGCCGCCGCCTGACGCCGGAGATCATCGGCCTCACCGGCATCACCGACGCCATGCTGGCGGATGCCCCCTCCCCCAAGGAGGCCCTGACGGCCTTTCTGTCCTTTGTGAACGGCCGCCCCCTGGCGGCCCACAACGCCGAATTTGACATCAGCTTCATCCGGGCCGGCTGCCGCCGGGAGGGCATCCCCTTTGACCCCACCTATGTGGACTCCCTGATCCTGGCCCAGAACCTGCTGCCCCAGCTTCACAAGTTCAAGCTGGACATTGTGGCCGAATACCTGGACCTGCCCGCCTTCAATCACCACCGGGCCTCCGACGACGCGGCCATGGTGGCCTACATGCTGATCCCGTTCTTTGAGAAGCTGGAGCGGGAGCTGGGCATCCGCCGTCTCCAGGACATCAACCCCCAGATGCTGAAGCTGCGGCCCCAGGGCAGCAAGTCCAGCCGCTTCCCCAAGCACATCATCATTCTGGCCAAGAACAAAATGGGCCTCAAGCACCTGTACCAGCTGATCTCCGCCTCCAACCTGCAATACTTCAAGCGGGTGCCCATCATCCCCAAAACCGAGCTGATGGCCCATCGGGAGGGGCTCATCATCGGCTCGGCCTGCGAGGCCGGGGAGCTGTTCCAGGCGGTGAAGGACCACAAGGACTGGGCCGAGCTCAAGCGCATCGCCTCCTTCTATGACTATCTGGAGATCCAGCCCATCTGCAACAACCTGTTCATGCTCCGCAACGGCGACGTCCAGTCCGAGGAGGAGCTGCGGGAATTCAACCGCACCATCGTCCGCCTGGGCCGGGAGCTGGGAAAGCCCGTCTGCGCCACCGGCGACGTCCACTTCCAGGAGCCGGAGGACGAGGCCTACCGCCATATCCTCCTGGCCAGCAAGAAGTTCCCCGATGCCGACGCGCCTCTGCCCATCTACTTCAAGACCACCACCGAGATGCTGGAGGAGTTTTCCTATCTGGGCCAGGACCTGGCCCATCAGGTGGTCATCGACAATCCCCGCCGCATCGCCGATCTGGTGGAGGAAATTGAGCTGCTGCCTCCGGGCCAGCTGTTCCCGCCCCGCCTGGAAAACTCCCAGGAGGACCTGAACCGCCTGGTGTGGGACAAGTGTCACGCCCTGTACGGCGACCAGCCCCCCCAGCTGGTGGTGGACCGGCTGAATGTGGAGCTGGGCAGCATCCTGGGCAAATACGACGTGGTGTATATGTCCGCCCAGAAGCTGGTGCAGCGCAGCCTGGAAAACGGCTACCTGGTGGGCTCCCGGGGCTCCGTTGGCTCGTCCCTGGTGGCCTATATGTCCGGCATCACCGAGGTGAACTCCCTGCCGCCCCACTACCGCTGCCCCCAATGCCGCCATGTGGAATTCATCACCGACGGCAGCTACGGCTGCGGTGCGGACATGCCGGACAAATGCTGCCCGGAGTGCGGCACGAAATACGTCAAGGACGGCTTCGACATTCCCTTTGAGACGTTCCTGGGCTACGGCGGCGGCAAGGTGCCGGATATCGACCTGAACTTCTCCGGCGAGTACCAGGCCCGGGCCCACCGCCACGCCATCGAGATGTTCGGCCAGACCCAGGTGTTCCGGGCCGGCACCATCGGCACCCTGGCGGAAAAGACCGCCTTCGGCTTTGTCCGCAAATACCTGGACGAGCGGGGCCTCACCGCCGGCAGCGCCGAGGTGAACCGCCTGACCCAGGGCTGCGTGGGGGTCCGCCGCACCACCGGCCAGCACCCCGGCGGCCTGGTGGTGGTCCCCGACGACATGGATGTGGAGGATTTCACCGCCGTGCAGCACCCCGCCGACGCCGAGGACGCCGACACCATCACCACCCATTTTGAATACCACTGCATGGAGGATAACCTGCTGAAGCTGGACATGCTGGGCCACGATGACCCCACCATGATCCGCATGCTGGAGGACCTCACCGGGGTCAACGCCCGGACCATCCCCCTGGACGACCCGGACACCATGAGCATCTTCACCTCCTCCCGGGTGCTGGGCTTTGAAAACGACGAGCTGCTGGGCCCCACCGGGGCCGTGGCCATTCCGGAGTTCAACACCCGGTTCACCCGGGGCATGCTGGTGGATACCCAGCCCAAGGATTTCAATACCCTGGTGCGCCTGTCCGGCTTCTCCCACGGCACCGACGTGTGGCTGGGCAATGCCCGGGACCTGATCGTCAGCGGCACTGCCTCCGTTCTGGAGACCGTGGGCTGCCGGGACGACATCATGCTCTATCTCATCCATATGGGTCTGGACCCCAAAATGAGCTTCAAGATCATGGAGGCCGTCCGGAAGGGCAAGGTGAAAAAGGGCGGCTTCCAGGACGGGTGGGAGGATGCCATGCGGGCCCATGAGGTGCCCGACTGGTACATTGACTCCCTGGCCAAGATCGGCTATCTGTTCCCCAAGGCCCACGCCGTGGCCTATGTGATGATGGCCTTCCGCATCGCCTGGTTCAAGGTCCATGAGCCCCTGGCGTTCTACGCCACCTTCTTCACCGTCCGGGCCAAGGCCTTCGACGCGGAATACTGCTGCGCCGGTATCGACGCCGTGAAGCGGAAGATCCGTGAGATCGAGAACAACAAGGACGCCACCGCCGTGGAGCAGAGTCTGATGGTCACCCTGGAGGTGTGCTACGAGTTCTATCTCCGTGGCTTCCACTTTGACACCATCAGCATCTACGACTCCCAGGCCACCGCCTTCAAGATCACGGAGAACGGCCTGCTGCCCCCCTTCGTCTCCGTCCGGGGCCTGGGCGAGACCGCCGCCCTGGACACCGTGGAAAAGCGGAAGGGAAAGACCTTCATCTCCGTGGAGGAGTTCGCCGCCTGCTGCAGCAAGCTGTCCAAAACCCACATCGAGCAGCTGAAGGCCCTGGGGGCCTTTGCCGGCATGGCGGACACCAGCCAGATCACGTTTTTCTGATATGGAGTGGCGCTTTGTCTGGTCCCGCGGCGACGAGCATGAGACAGGCCGTGCCCTGTCCCGGGAAATGCTGCGCTTGTATCGGGACAAAGCCCGGGAAAAGCGGGACGTCCCGCCGGATATCGGGACAGTTTTTATAGGAAATAACGGCAAACCGATGACAAATGGCTGCTATTTCAATATCAGCCACAGCCACGGTCTGGTGGCCTGCGCCGTGTCGGATGTCCCCGTGGGCATCGACGTGGAGAAAATCCGTCCGGTACCGCCCCGGCTTTTACGCATTTTATCGCCTGCTGAAAGCGAATTTGTGCGGTGTGACGAGGATTTCTTCCGCCTTTGGACCCTGAAGGAGGCCCTGATCAAGTGTCAGGGAGGTGTACTGGGTCAGGTCCGGCACGTTCATTTCCGGATCGACGGGGATTCCGTCACCTGCACCGTCCCCGGCTATTCCTTCTCCCTGCTCCCGGCCCCGGAGGGCTATGCCGCCGCCCTGTGCTGGGAAAAACTGGAAGAAAACCGGCATGAAACGCGCAAAAAATGACAGGATATTGGAAGGATGTGCATAAAAAATACCGGAAAACGGCATGATTTTGCCGTTTTCCGGTATTTTTTTATGTGAGTAATCCGTATTTTTCCTTGATGCGGTCCAGCTTCTCCAGCATGGGCTCCGCGGCCACCCACAGGAAGAATACCGTGGCTGCCGCGTGGACGCAGTCCACCGGGAAGCCGGTGACGTAGTACGTCAGCAGCGTTTTCCAGGTGAGGCTTTCCGCCCCGGCCCACATCAATACCGACGCCGGATTCATGATGCCGCCGTAGATCACGATGGCGCAGAAGGCGCCAAAGGTACACATGCTCCCCAGAGTTCGGCGCAAAAGCCCCTTTCGGAACAAGACTCCGGCCAAAAATCCGATAATTCCCATGCTAAACATCTGCCACGGCGTCCAAACACCCTGGGAGAACAGCATGTTGGACACCAGCATGGACAGTGCGCCCACCAGAAAACCGCTCTCGCCCCCCAGCGCTACGCCGGAGATGATGGTCATGGCCATGACGGGCTTGAACTGAGGCAGCATGAAAAATGCCGCCCGGCCCGCCACGGAGATGGCGCACAGCACCGCAATGACCACCAGCTCCCGGGCCTGGGGCCTGCGCCCCTCGAACACCAGGAAGAACGGGGCCATGCACTCCAGCAGCACCAGCACCGACATGAGGCCATACTGCCTGTTGTCCAGGTAATAGACCACCACAAACAGGGTCACGGGGATCAGCAGCAGGATAGACACCGCCGCCGCTGCCGTCCGGCGGGACAGCCTGCGCTTTTCCGCCGGAACCTGCACCAGGTCAAGGGGCTTGGTCCGGCGGCCGATGGACAGGGCCAGCACCAGCAGCAGCCCGCAGAACACCAGATACAGCCGCAGCTGCTGCCAGCCCAGAGCCGTCAGGCCGCCCTTGCCCACGGCGGCGGACAGGTCCGTGACTCCGGTGGCATACAGGAATATGGCCAGGGCCCCCGCCCCGGACACGGCGGCCAGGGCCTTGCGCCACAGGGGCAGCTTTTTGGGCTTCCAGTCCGGCGTTTCCTCCCGGGGCTCCGGCAGAGGGGGAATGTCCTCCGGCAGGGCCGGCTCCGCAGGAACCGTGCCGCCGCAGACAGCCATGACGTCCTCCGCCGTCACCGCCTGGGGCTCCAGGCTCCGGGCCATGCGGTTGGCGGCGGTGGTATAGAAGCTGTTGCCGGAGAAGAAGGCGCGGGGAGACGCCTCCGTCACCACGCTGCCGTCAAAGAACAGGGCGCAGCGGTGGGCATAGCGGGCGCAGAACTCTACGTCGTGGCTGACCATCAGCAGCGACACCCCGCGGGCCAGCAGCGTCCGCAGAATCAGGGCGAAGGCCTGCTTGAACTCCGCATCCAGGCCCTTGGTGGGCTCGTCCAGCAGCAGGATCTCCGGCTCCAGCAGCAGCACCTTGGCCAGGGCCGCCCGCTGCTGCTCGCCGCCGGACAGGTCGTAGGGGTGCCGGTCCAGCAGGTCCTCCAGGCGGCACAGAGCTACCATCCGGGCCACCCGCTCCTCCTGCTGGGGGCGGGGCGTTTTTGTGCCGGAAAATATCTCGAACAGGTCCTCCCGGACCGTTTTTTTCACAAATAAGGTCTGGGGATTCTGGGGCAGCATGCCCAGGGTCCCCTTTACGGAAATGTTGCCCCGCTGGGGCTTTTTCATGCCGGACAGCAGCTTCAGCGTGGTGCTCTTGCCCGCGCCGTTGCCGCCCAGCAGGGCCAGAAACTCCCCACGGCCCAGGGTCAGGTCCAGCCCCTTGATGACGTCGGGGCTGTCCGGCTCATACCGGAACCAGGCGCCCTGCACCGTCAGCACCGGCTGGCGCCTGGGGTACGTCTGCTCCCGGGGCAGCGGAACCAGCGGATGCTCCGCCGCATAGCTCCGCAGAAAATCCCGGCCCTCCCGCACGGTGACAGGACAGGGGGCCTCCGTTTCCACCGAGGCCCAGACGCGCATGGCGGCGGGCATGGCCAGAAACATCCGGTGGCCCAGGGTCTTTAGCCGGCGGCCCACGTCGTAGGGCGTGCCGGTGCACAGCAGCTGCCCCCGGTCCATTACCGCCACGGCGGTGGCCAGGGGAAAGGCCTCCTCCAGCCGGTGCTCCGTCAGCACCACGGCGGTGCCCAGCTCCCGGTTGATCTTTCCCAGCACCGCCAGGAAATCCGAGGCGGCGATGGGGTCCAGCTGGCTGGTGGGCTCGTCCAGAATCAGCACGTCCGGCTGCATGGCCATGACGGAGGCCAGGTTCAGCAGCTGCTTCTGGCCTCCGGACAGGTCGGAAATGTCCCGGTAAAACCAGTCCTCGATGCCGAAGAATGCCGCCATCTCCGCCACCCGGCGGCGGATGGTGGGGGTGTCCACCCCCAGGCTCTCCAGCCCGAAGGCCAGCTCGTGCCAGACCTTGTCGGTGACGATCTGGTTTTCCGGCGACTGCTGGACAAAGCCGATGCGGGCCGCCAGCGTCCGCTGGTCCACCCGGTCCAGCGGCGTATCCCGGAACAGAATGCGGCCCTGCCGGGTCCCGTGAGGGGCCAGGGCGGGCTTCAGCTGCCGCAGCAGCGTGGACTTGCCGCAGCCCGAGGGACCGCACAGCACCAGGAACGCACCCTCCGGCACCGTCAGCGACAGGCTGTCAATGGCCCGGGCGGTCTGCCCCGGATAGGAAAAGGTCAGATTTTCGACGGTGAACAGCGCCATACCCGCGCCTCCTTTCGGTCTATGATCACCGGCGTCAGGCACAGGGCCAGATACGCCAGGTAAAAGCTGATGGAAAACGGCTGGGCCATGGCTCCCTGGAGCATGGGGAAATACCACCATTTCAGGCCCCCGGCAAGGCTTCCGCTCAGCAGATACATGCCGCAGAAGCCCAGCCAGCCCAGGGCGTATTTGTCCCGGTCCTCCATGCGGTAAATGGAAAACGCCGTCCGGCCCCGGAGGCCGTAGCCCCGGCTTTTCATGCTGTCGGCGGTTTCGATGGCGTTCTCCAGAGCCCAGGTCACCATGATGGAAAAGATGGTGACGGCCCTTCTGGCCCGCTGCCATGCGCTGCCGGTGGAGGCGTCCCGCCCGATGCAGAACTGCGCCTGGCGCACGGTTTCCAGCTGGCGGCGGAACAGGGGCACAAACCGCAGGGTCATGCTCAGCACCAGGGACAGGGCCGGGATCACCCGGCCAAACAGATACACAAATTTGTCCGACGTGATGACCCGGTTGAAGCACACGAACCACAGCACCACGGCGCACAGCATGGTCCCCGCCGCCAGACCATACAGAATACTCTCCAGCGTCAGGGGGTTGCCGGAGGGCAGATAGATGAGAATGGTGACACCCGCGTGGTTGAAGGCGGGATTCACCAGGGCCGCCAGCAGCAGCACCGGCAGGGCCACCCGCAGGTGCCTTGCCAGGGCCCGGCGGCCCTCCAGCTGCCCGGCATACAGCAGCGCCCCCAGCAGGGACACCGCCAGGCAAACCGGGTGCATCAGCACCATGGAATAGGCCAGCACCAGGGCGAAAAACAGGAAGTTCACCAGGGGGTGATAGCGGGAAAAGGCGTCGCCCACGGCTCCGGCCTCCTTTCACAGAATCGTTTTGGGGACAGGCTCAGCCGCCCATGAAGCCGCCTCCTACATCATACCCCAGGTCGCAGGTATACACCCAGCAGATCACGTCGCCGGGCTGCACCTGGTACCGGGAGCAGCCGTAGTTGGGGAACCAGTCGTTGACCTTGTACATCCAGCCGGAGCCGTCGCCGACGTCGAACTCGTACAGGTTGTAGATCCCCTCGATATAGGCGGAGTTGTACATCGGCGTCCAGCTGAACTCCATAGGGATCTTTCTTTCCTTGCACACCCGCTGCAAAACGTCAAACACGCTCTCCCCCTGGGAAAACGTCACCGTAACGGCAGGCAGGATCACCCCGTCGGCGGGCACCAGCCCCCGCTTGGACTCGTCGCACTTGTCCATATTGTTGAGGATGGTGGCGCAGGAGATGGAGATGGTGCAGGTGTCCTGGTGAGACGTATCCGGCTGAGACGTTTCCGGCTCCACGGGCTTGGGCTTGCCGTCCGGCACCGGGTCCGTGTGATACTGGTCCTGGTCGCCCTGGCTGTCCGGCTCCTCGGGCTCCTCCGGCGATTCCGGGGTGTCAGGCTTGTCCTGGGGATCCGTCTGCTCCGTGCCGGGGTTCACCGGCGCGGTGGGGGTGGATGGGACCTGGATGTCGCAGCCCGCTGCCGTCAGCAATGTCAGGGCCAGCACCAGGGCCAGCAGCAGGGTCAACAGGACTTTGGGGAATCGATTCATCATCGAAAAACACCTCCTATCAGAGCACCGCGCGCAGGGACGTTGTGACAACGTCCCTGCGCCGGTGTATTTCCTTGGGGTTACGCGGGTCTGATGCGGGGCTTATGCCCGCTTTTTCTTTCTCTGCATCAGCACCACAGCGGCGCCGGACAGGGCGGCAGCACCCATCCACAGCACCAGCAGGCTCTCGTCTCCGGTGCGGGGGGTATCGGGCTTTTCGGGCTTGGCGGGCGTCACGGGCTGGTCGGGGGTCACGGTGACGGTGACATCGCTCATGTCGTACAGGCTGGTCTTCTGGGCCAGCAGGCGATAGTAGGCCGCCAGGGCATAGTAGCCCTGCTCGGTGGCCATGCCGTCCACGGTCTTGTCGGCCATCAGGTGGCGGAAGCCGCCGCCGGTGACATAGAAGCCGCACAGCGCGTCCACGACGCTGACGCCGCTCTTTACGAACCGGCTGTCGGCGGTGGGATCAATGCCCAGGGCCGTCAGGGCCACGATGACCTGGGCCGTGGACTCGGCGGAGGCATCGGTGCCGGGGATCTCGCTGAAGGTAGCGTCGTCGTTCTGCACGCCGGCCAGGAAGGTCAGGGCCGCGTCCACAGCCGCCTTCACCTGAGCATTTTCATAGTAGGGGGCCAGGGCCTGCACGGCCATGGCGGTCATGTCCACATCGGGGACTTGGGAGGAGGCGATGACAGGCCAGCTGCCATCCTCGCGCTGGGTATCCAGAATGGCGCGGACCAGCTTCTCCCGGGTCACGTCGCCGGAGGTGGGATAGCCGTGGCTGTCCAGCGCCAGCAGCGCCCAAACGGGACCGTTGACGCTCTGCTTGGTGATGAACGCCATGGAATCCAGACCGTCCAGCAGGCTGCGGCCGGCCACATGGGTCACGTCCTTGCCGATGGCGGTCAGGGCCAGGATCAGACGGGAATTCTCGGTGGAGCGGGAGCGGTTCAGACGGCCGTTCTCGTCCATGGCCTTTTGCACATACTCCACCACGGAGGCGTAATACGCGTCCGCACCGGGGACGTCCCGGCCGGAACGGGCCAGGCCCAGAACCGCCCACTCGCCGCCGATGGAGCCGGTGACGGGGGCGCCCTTGGAAACGATGAAGTCGCCGGTAGTCTTATAGATATCCTGAGCGTTCAGCTCCGCCAGGCGGGCCTCGGCGGCCAGCAGCACATCGTAGTTGCCCACGCGCTCCTGGAGCTTCTGGCCCAGGGCGTCGTAGGCGGCCCGGGCAGCCTCCACGGCGGCACGGGACGCGGGGATCACGGGCTGGCCGATGGCGTCGATCAGCTTCTCCACATGGGCAACCGCCTCATCCTGGAGCTGGGCCAGCTTCTTCTCGGCAGCCAGCAGCACATCATAGTTGCTGACCTGGGCCTTGCGCTGGTCGCTCAGGGCGTCATAGGCGGCGCGGGCGGCCTGGATGGCCTCCTCGGAGTCCAGAGTCACGGTGCCGATGGCGGCGATCTTCTGCTCCACGTCGTGGACGTACCAGCCGGTCAGAGGCAGCACCAGCTCAGGCAGACGGGTCAGGACTGCGGCGGTGGTGGAACCGTACTGGCGGTCCATGCCGGAGCGGTAGGACACGCCGCGGTGGGTGGGAATGCCGCCGAAGCCGCCCACCCGGATGGTACCGGTCAGGTCATAGCTATAGCCTTCGGCGGTCTCGGGGATGGTGACGCTCAGCAGCTGGCGAACGGGGTTGCCGCTGAAATCATACTGGCCGAAGGGGGTGCCGGGGTTGGTCTGATACTTGTTGCCCTGGGCATCCAGGTACACCAGGGAGAAATTGAAGTTGTAAACGCCGGAGATCTTCTCCTTGGGGCTTACCAGGTCATGGAACTGGACCTTTACGGCCTGGCCGGGGACCAGCTCAGCATCCTGGGGCAGGACCTTGCCGTCGGCGTCGATGAGGTCATAGCTGACGCCCCGGGCGGTGATGACCTGGTAGGCGGCCATGCCGTCCTTCTCGATGCGGAGAATGTGGCGGCCGGTGGTCAGGCCCGTAACGGTGACCTGGCCGTTTTCATCCACGGAAACGCCCTGGCTGGTGAAGCCGTTGAAGGTCATCTTATCGGTGACGGTGGAGCGGGCCACGGTAACGGTGCAGCCCTCCTGGGGAGTGAAGCTGTAGCTGGCGCCCTGGGTACCCACATAGAACAGGATGTCGTGCTCGGCATCCAGATACTTCTGCTCGTCCTTGGTGATGTTCACGGTGGGACGGTCGATGAAGGTGTTGGTCTGGATAGAGGAGCCGTCGGCACCCACGGACACCACGAACACGCCGGTGAACTCCGGCCAGATGGCGCTGAAGTCCTTGCCGCCCATACCCTGAACGAAGGTCATGGCGTCATAGGTCACCTGGACGATGGCGGTGCCCGGGTGGTTGGCGGTCATGGTGGCCAGGCAGGAATTGTTGGCGTCGGGGGTGATGGTCACCACGTCGCTGTCGCCGCCGTCCAGGCTCAGCACCTGATAGTGCGCGTCGGGCAGGGCAATCTGGCTGTTCATGAAGCTCTCGATGGCCTGCCAGCTGCGCAGCACGTCCAGCTCGCAGCTCTGGCCCACCTCCAGGTTCTTATAGCCCTGGCGGTTGATGTTCAGATAGATGTTGCCCAGGTCGTACACGTTCTTGTCGAAGCGGTTGACGGAGGCGGCGGTGACATCGTCATCCATGTGCAGGTCGTCCCGGGTCACCGCCAGCTCCTGGCCGCCGGTAAATTTGCCGAAGGTCCAGTAGGTGACGCCGTCGGGATTCTGGGCCCGCAGGAACTGCTGACTGCCGGTCTCCGGCAGGCGGAAGGAGGCGGTCATGGTGTCGCCCTTGGTCTCCTGGGAAACGGGCTCCAGGAAGGTATAGCTATAGTAGCTGCCGAAGGTGCCCATCCGCAGGGTAGAGCCGGCGGGGGCGGTGACGGTGACGTCCAGGGCCTTGGGAATGGTCAGAGAGAAGCTCTTGGCGCCGCAGTCCACGGTCTGCTTGTTGGTCATGGCGGTGCTGACAGGCAGATAGCCCGCCGCCTTGTCGCCGATGGGGGTCAGGGTGATCTTCAGGCTGCCGCCCTCCACAAACAGGCAGGCGGTGTGGGTGCTGCCATAGGTGGTGGAGACGCCGGTCTTGGCCTGGAGGTCCGTGCCGTCGGGGCCGGTAACGGTGACGTCGATGGTGTAATCCTTGCCCTCCACCCAGCTGCTGCTGTCGTTGGTGGCATAGATCTCATAGACGCGGTTCAGGGTGAACACGTTGTCCTGATTGGCCTTCACGGTCAGCACCAGGGTGCCGTTGCACTGGCCCTCGGCGTTGTAGCCCTCCACCAGATAGTCGCCGGCCGGCAGCTTGGTGTTCATCATCAGCTTATAGCCGTCGGCCTCGGGGGTCACATTGGCCAGCAGGTCCCGGTCTCCCTTGACGCCATCGGCGAAGTCATACAGCTTCAGGGACGCCAGCTGTGCATTGTGCAGGCCCTTGAAGGAGACATCCATGTCACCCTGGGGCGCATCGCCCTCCTGGGACACGGTGACGGTGTAGGTGGTGGGGGTGATGGCGGGGGACCACTCGGTGGCCGCCGCCTTGTCGCCGCAGCGGATGGTCAGGACGGTGCCGTTATGGACGGGCACGGTCTCCACCCGGCGGTAGTCGGTGCCGTCGGCGGTGAGATACACCTGGTTGTTCTTGTTGGAGGCGGTGGCCGTCATCCGGATGCCGGTGACGCCCTGGGGCAGGGTCAGGGTGTAGGCGGTCTTGTCTGAGGCGAAGTCGGGAGTCAGGACGCCCTCGCTGAAGGACAGGGCCGCCAGGCTGGTGTCGCTCTGGGTGTTCCAGTCGCCGCCGATGTCCGCGCCGTAGCCGTTGGTGGTGTACATCACGCGGATGATATCCCCGGCGAACAGCTTATCCCCGGCCTTGATGTCCTTGAACCCAACGTTGGTGAACCAATCGTTCAGGGTTCCCATCCAGCCGGAGGCTGCGCCGCCGTCACCGGCGGACAGGCCGTTGATCTCGCTGATGTAGCCGGACTCCGCGCCGGTCTGGGAATAGGTACCCAGGGCGCTGACGATGCAGTCCATCATGGAGGACCCGGGGGCCAGGTCCACCCACTTGTCCACCAGCGTGCCATCCCAGGCAGCGCCGTTGGCCTTTGCGTAGGTCGTGTTTTCCACAACGACCCGAACCTGGCCGTCGTGGTTCTCTGCTGCCCAGACAGTGGCGGGTACCAGGCTCAGTACCATCACCAATGCCAGCAGCAGAGAAACGATGCGTTTCTTCATATGCATTTTCCTCCTGTGAAAAATTTATGCCCAGCCGTTTCCGGCAAGTCAACGGAGTGCGTCTGCGGCGGAGGAGAAGCAGATACACGCCCGCTGCAAAAACCGCCGGTACATCCCCTGAAAAAGGAGACACCGGCGGCGCATGGTTCCTGTCTGCGCCCAACGAAGATAACGCCCGCCGCGCTGAATGCCCTCCGCTGTGCAATTCTCCTGCCTCGCGCCGTGGAGCCGATGGCTCCTCGTTTGCATCCTACCTTCTCAGGGGACTGCCCCCAATGGCGGACTTTCGTCCCGGCGGCCAAGGCCGCTTCGGTGCATTCTTGCGCCCACAGTGCCGTTCGCGTGGGGTTCTTTCGCCCCGTTTCTTTCAGGCTGGCACCTGGCCGTTTTCCGGCCTTTGCGGTACCCGCCGCACAGCATCCTCGGACATGATTCGATTATCCGGCTCTGCGTTCTCGCAAAGCCATTCTTATCATACAGCATCCGGCAGGAAAAGTCAACGGTCCGCCCCATGCAAAACGGCTGTGTATTGCAGGACTGCAAAAAACCGCCGCAGCGGCGCGGAGTCCCCTTGTTTTGCCGGAAAAAAAGATGTATAATCAAGGCCAGTGGGACAGGGCGAGAAAACCGCGGGATGCTCCCCGGGAAAGCCTGTCCGCATCCGTCAAAGAAGCAAAGGAAGAGCACTGTCATGGAAATTTTGCACGAGATCAACCCGGCGCTGGAGGCTCTGGCGTACTTAGGCTCCCGGGCCAACGGCCATACCCTGGACCGGCTGGAGGAGCGCTTACAGGCCCGGGGCGTCCGGAAGGCGGAGCCCTTCCATCGGGCCAGCGCCGCCCTGCGGGAGCTGCTGCAGGACCTGGACGCGGAGGTTTCCGTCCCGGCAGAGACCCTGCAGCGTCTGTTCGGCGACATCAAGGGCTTTTCCTACAGCACCATCGGGTCCTATAGTCCGGCTTTTCTGTTCTTCTATCCCATGCTGTCCCGCCGGCAGGACTTTGAGACCCTGATGCAGCGGATGGAGTGCCTGACGCCGGACGAGACGGCGCGAAACATGATGATCTCGCTGAGCCTGGAGGAGCAGTCCGGCCCTGCCGACGGGGCCGCCGCAAAGCTGGTTTCCCGGGTGCTGGCGCTGACGATCCCCACGGAGAGCCGCCTGGCTCTGCTGGAGATCCACCAGAATTACCGGACTCTGCTGCCGGAGATCGCAGCCTGTCTGCGCCCGGCCATAGCGGCGCTGGAGACGGAGTCCGGCCGCATTCAGGAGATCATAGAGGCCTTCTGCCGGGAGGTGGAGGGCCTGGGGACGGAGAGCTATCTCCGGGAGACCTCCAGCCTGGCCATCACGCCGGAGGTGCATTATCACCTGATCCCCTTTCTGATGGGACCGGATACCAACCTCTCCATGGAGCAGGAGGACGGCAGCGTGCTGATCTGCTGCGGAGTTATGCGGCTGTCGCTGCGGCGCACCCTGGCGGAAAACAGCAGCGCCTCCCAGGTCTATGACGCCATCCGCATCATCGGGGACAAGACACGGTTTGACATTCTCTGTTATCTGAGGGATCATCCGGCGGTCTACGGTCAGCAGCTGTGCAGCCATTTCGGCCTGGCCCGCAACACCATTCACCACCATATGAGCAAGCTGGTGAATGCGGGACTTGTTACCTGCCTGGTGGAGGGAAACCGTATTTATTACACCACGGACCGGGAGCACCTCTCCTATTTGCTGAACCAGCAGCGGCAGCTGCTGATCGGCGGAGAGGATACGGAGCAGCAGGAAAAATAAAACCGGCAGGAATGCCGCCGACGCAGGGTTTGCCGCGCCGGCGGCATTTTTTTGCAGGGTAAACACATGGCCGCACCTGTAGGCGCGGCCATGTGTTTACCAGCGCCGCTTTTTCTTTTCGCCCTCCCGGCGCTGGAAGGGCTTGTCGATGAGGATGATGTCCTCTCCGAACCGCTGGACGCAGTCCCAGGGAATGTAATAATCCTCGCCCCGGCCGAACAGACCGAAGAACCGGCAGGGGCCAAAGACGATCAGGGCCTTGACGGTCCCCTCTGGGATGCAGAGCTCCAGGTCTCCCACGCAGCCCAGACGGCTGCCGTCGCAGATGTTGATGACCTCCTTGCGGCGCAGCTGTGAAAATCGGCACATCATGGTCTCCACCTCAGCTCCAGCCTATGCGCCTTCCGGCGCGTCCTATGCCATCAGATCACCGCGTCCGCGGGGATGCCGCCGCCCGTGGCCGCCGTGAACCGGCGGGTGACAAAACTGTTAGATCATCTTTAAGGAATCTTAAAGGTTCCCCCCTTGTTTCTTTAACTGTTTTTCTTTATACTGAATTTTGGGAACAGGGACAGCTGATCGGAAGCTGTATCGCCAAAAAAAGAGCCGCTCTTGACAGGAAGCAGCAGATCATATATACTAAGTGTATCAATCATCTTGATACAGTTGCGCCTGTGCACACAGAGAAAGGAAAGCGCCTATGGAGACGTTAAAGACCATCAATTTTATCATAGCGGTTATTTTCTTCGTCTGCTATACCTATCAGTTTTTGTATATCCCGGTGCCCTGGCTGCGGAAGGAGAAGCCCCACGGCCCGGCCAAGGCCAACCGGTACGCCGTTCTGATCTGCGCCCGGAACGAGCAGCGGGTCATCGGCGACCTGATCGCCAGCCTTCGGGGGCAGACATATGACCAGAGCCTGCTGTCCATTTTCGTGCTGGCGGACAACTGCACCGACGACACGGCCATGGTGGCCCGGGTAGCCGGGGCCCATGTGTATGAGCGGTTCAACCAGGTGCGGGTGGGCAAGGGCTACGCCCTGCAGGAGCTGCTGGAGCATCTGGAGCAGGATTATCCCCGGGGCTTTGACGGATACTTCGTGTTTGACGCGGACAATATTCTGGCTCCCAACTATGTGGAGGCCATGAACCGGACATTTTCCGACGGACACGAGATCATCACCAGCTTCCGCAACAGCAAGAATTACGGCGACAACTGGATCAGCGCCGGTTATGCCCTGTGGTTCCTGCGGGAGAGCCGGTATCTCAATCACGCCCGGTTCCTGCTGGGCACCAGCTGCGCCGTGTCCGGCACCGGGTTCTTGTTCAGCCGACAGGTGCTGGAGGAGACGGGGCCCTGGCCCTTCCACCTGCTGACGGAGGACATCCAGTTCTCCGTGGACCAGGTGACCCGGGGACGGAAGATCGCCTTCTGCCCCGACGCAGTGCTGTATGACGAGCAGCCCACCACCTTCCGCCAGTCCTGGAACCAGAGGCTGCGGTGGTCCAAGGGGTATTTGCAGGTATTCCGGGGCTACGGCGCCAAGCTGCTGCGGGGCGCGGCCGGGGGGAGCTTCTCCTGCTACGACATGGCGGCGGCCATTATGCCGGCCTTTGTCCTGTCGGCGGCGGCCATCGTGTGCAATGTGACGGCGGCGGTGCTGGGAGCCATTCGGGGGGCAGATCTGACCATTGCCCTGTGGTCTGTGGGGCAGATGCTGCTGAACATGTATCTGACGCTGTTTATCCTGGGGGCCATCACCACCGTTACCGAGTGGCGGCGGATCCATACCAAGACGGTGAAAAAGGTGATCTACGCCTTCACCTTCCCGCTGTTTATGTTTACATACATTCCCATCTCCTTCGCGGCGATCTTCTGCAAGGGGGAGTGGAAGCCCATTGAGCACCGGGTCAGCGCGGCAAGCCTGCGGGGCCGGGGCCGGGAGGAGCTGCTGCCCTTCTGACGGAGCGGCCTGAGAGAATGGAGAGGCGAACACCATGTACAACATTCTGGTCTGTGACGACGAAAAGGATATCGTATCGGCGCTGCATATTTATCTCAGTGCCGAGGGCTATCGGGTGCTGACGGCCTTTGACGGGCCGGAGGCCCTGCGGCTGCTGGACCGGGAGGAGGTACACCTGGTGCTGCTGGATGTGATGATGCCGGGAATGGACGGCATCACCGCCATGACCCGGCTGCGGCAGAGCCGGAATCTGCCGGTGATCCTGCTGACGGCCAAGTCCGAGGACACGGACAAGGTGCTGGGGCTGAATATGGGAGCCGACGACTATGTTACCAAGCCCTTTAACCCCGTGGAGCTGCTGGCCCGGGTCCGGTCCCAGCTGCGGCGGTATATGACTCTGGGCGGCGGCCATGTGGCCCCCACCGCCGTGACCATCGGCGGAGTGAGCCTGGACGACAATGCCAAGACCGTCACCGTGGACGGGGACACCGTGAACCTGACGCCCCTGGAATACGACATTCTGCGGCTGCTGATGCAGCATCCGGGGAAGGTGTTCTCGCCCCAGGAGATCTATCGCCGGGTGTGGCATGAGGACCCGGCGGCGGACAATCCCGTGGCCGTCCACGTGCGGCACATCCGGGAGAAGATCGAGATCAACCCCGCAGAGCCCCGGTATCTGAAGGTGGTGTGGGGCAAGGGGTACAAAATGGAGGGGGCGGCGCAATGAAAAAGCTGCTGGAAAAGCCATGGGCCAAGGCCCTGGCCTTTCTGCTGACCCTGCTGCCGGGCACGGCGGCGGTGTATGGCGGCGTCGAGCTGGTATACATATATGTCTATAACATGCATACGGACAGGCGCCTGGATATGCTGTGGGCCGTGACGGCGGTGTGCGCCGTGGTGGCTGCGGCATCCCTGGTGTTCTCCCTGTCGGCGGCGGGACACTGGCCAGGCCATGAGGGCATCCATCTGACCTGGGTGGAGAAGATCCCGGTGGACCTGTTTGTGCTGGGGTTGACCTGCGTGTGGTACATCTATCTGGACGCCGTGTACTATCCATCGGCCACGCTGGGCCTGGCGGTATTTGTGGCGCTGGCGTACCTGTTCGTGCTGGCGTTTACAGCCCGGTGCAAGGCCGGGACCGTGCTCAGCGACCTGCTGGCGCTGCGGCTGCTGCGGCTTTTCAGCCGGGGGGCTGTGTGGACCTGGCGGCACCTGCGGCGGCTGTTTCTGGGCCTGCCTCTGGCGTGGAAAACGGCGGCGGTGCTGCTGGCCGTTATGGCGGCGGACCTGCTGATCTTCGCCTATGGCATGGACGGGGGGCAGGCGGCGCTGTATGTGACGCTGCACCTGGTGCTGCTGGGGGCGGCCATCTGGCAGGTGCTGGCCCTGCGGCAATTGCAGCGGGGAGGCGAGAAGCTGGCGGAGGGGGACTTTTCCCATCCCGTGACCCTGAGCCGGGGGGCGCTGCCGGAGCTGAAGCGCCATGCGGAGAACCTGAACTCCGTGCAGGCGGGCATTCAGCGGGCTGTGGAGGAGAAAATGAAGTCCGAGCGGCTGAAAACCCAGCTGATCACCAATGTGTCCCACGATATCAAGACGCCGCTGACGTCCATCGTCAGCTATGTGGACCTGCTGAAAAAGGAGGAGATGCCCTCCGACGCGGCGCGGGAGTATCTGGCGGTGCTGGACCGGCAGTCCCAGCGGCTGCGGAAGCTGACGGAGGACCTGGTGGAGGCGTCCAAGGCATCCACGGGGAATATACCGGTATCGCCGGCCCCTACGGATCTGAACGTGCTGCTGAGCCAGGTGTGCGGCGAGTATCAGCAGCGGCTGGAGGACCAGGTGCTGGAGCCGGTGCTGGCTCTGTGCCAGCCGGGGCCGGTGGCTATGGCCGACGGGCGGCTGCTGTGGCGGGTGCTGGACAACCTGATGAGCAACATCTGCAAATACGCCATGCCCGGGACAAGGGTGTATCTGTCCACGGAGGCGGGAGAGGACGGCGTGCGGATGGTGGTGAAGAATATCTCGCGGTATCCGCTGAATATCTCCGCCGACGAGCTGACGGAGCGGTTCGTCCGGGGGGACAGCTCCCGGTCCACCGAGGGCAGCGGGCTGGGGCTGTCTATCGCCACCAGCCTGACCGCCATCCAGGGCGGCGACTTCCGACTGACCATCGACGGCGACCTGTTCAAGGTGACGCTGACGCTGCCCCGGGCGGAGCAGAAGGAAAAACAGGAATAACGGCGCATGAAAATACCCTCCGGCGGAGTGAAAACCGCCGGGGGGTGATTTTTATGTGTTGGCACAGCGGGACAGAAACTGCCGGGTGCGCTCCATCCGGGGATGGTCCATGACCTGACGGGGGTCCCCCTGCTCCACGATGACGCCGCCGTCCATGAAGATCAGCCGGTCCGCCACGTCCCGGGCGAAGGCCATCTCGTGGGTCACCACGATCATGGTGGTGCGGCGGCCGGCCAGCTGGCGGATGACCCGCAGCACCTCGCCGGTAAGCTCCGGGTCCAGGGCGGAGGTGGGCTCGTCGAAGCACAGCACGTCCGGCTCCATGCACAGGGCCCGGGCGATGGCCACACGCTGCTTCTGGCCGCCGGAGAGCTGATGAGGGTAGTGCCCGGCCCGGTCTGACAGGCCCATCTGGTCCAGCAGGTCCAGCCCCCGGCCCCGGATGTCCTGCTCCGTCTCGCCGTCCCGCCGGGCCAGCCGCCGGGCCAGGGTCACATTTTCCAGGGCTGTGTACTGGGGGAACAGGTTGAAGTCCTGAAAGACCAGGCCGAAGTGCAGCCGCTTCCGGCGCAGGTCCCGCTCCCGGTCCGGAGGCCGGGACGCATCCAGCAGGGGCTCTCCCCGCAGGGAAATGACACCGCCGTCGGGGCGCTCCAAAAAGTTCAGGCACCGCAGCAGGGTGGTTTTGCCGCTGCCGGAGGAGCCGATGATGGACAGCGTTTCACCCTCCGGCAGCTGGAAGCTCACATCCCGCAGCACCCGGGTGCCGCCGAAGGCTTTCTCCAGGTTCTCGACGCTTAAATATGCCATGGCGGCCTCCTTTACCGGAAATAGCTGAGACGGCGCTCCAGATACCGGAACAGCAGCGTCAGCAGCCCCACGAACAGCAGATAATATATCCCTGTATAGAACAGGGGCCAGGTGATCCCGGCGGACTTCACATAGTCCTCGCCGGCCTTGGTCAGCTCCACAATGGCGATGATCCGGGCCAGGGAGGTGTCCTTTACCAGGGTGATGATCTCATTGGACATGGGGGGCAGGATCCGCTTGACCACCTGCAGAAGCGTGACCCGGAAGAAGATCTGCCGCCGGGTCATGCCCAGCACCTGTCCTGCCTCCCGCTGGCCCGCCGGGATGGCCTGGATGCCGCCCCGGTAGATAACGGAGAAGTAGCAGGCGTAGTTCAGCACAAAGGCCACGATGCACGCCAGCATCCGGTGGCTGCCCCAGATGTTCCGGCCCAGCCACAGGCCCGGACCGTAAAAGATGATGATCAGCTGCAGCACCAGAGGCGTTCCCCGGATCACCCACACCAGGGCGTCGAACACCGCCCGCACCGGGCGGCACCGGCTCATGGACCCCAGGGCCACCAGCAGCCCCAGGGGCAGGGAGAACGCCAGCGTCAGCCCGAACAGCACCGCCGCCTGACGCAGCCCCTGAAGCAGGGAAAGGGTAACGGTCCAGAACATGGCGTTATGCGGCGGGAACCACCACCACCTGAGCATTGCGGCAGTAGGCGGGGGTGCAGGTCATGGCGTTCTGCACGCCGTCGGTCAGGGTCATGCCGTTCCACACCACGTCGATGGCCTGGCTGTTCAGCTCGTTGACCTTCTGGCCCCAGTCGATGACCACAAATTCCACCTCCACGCCCAGGCGCTGGGCCACCAGCCGGGCAAGCTCCGCGTCGAAGCCGGTCCACTGGCCGCTGTCGTCCTTGTAGTCCATAGGCGCAAACTCCGTGATGCCCACCACCAGGGCGCCCTTGTTCTGAATGTAGGCCACGTCACCGGCGGCATCCTGGGTATAGCTGGTCTGGGGCAGCTCTACCAGCAGGTCCTCCCGAACGCCGAACTGCCGGGCCAGCTTCTGGGTGGTGCCGTCCCGGTAGGCATCCCCCAGGACCTCGGTGATGAAGTCCGCCAGGTCGGAGCCCTGGCGGCAGCCGATGCCGTATTCCTCCTCCGTGAGGCTGTCGGTATAGGTGAGGTTGGGATAGCTGGTGTCGGGTCCGATCATGGCGCCGGCCATCAGCAGGTCAATAACGGCGGCGTCGGAGGTCCCGGCGGCTACCTCCATCAGGGCGGCTGCCTGATCCTGGACACTGTTGACGGTCCAGCCCTTTTCCTTGGCCACCTCCTCGCCGGCGGAACCGGCCTCCACGGCATAAATCGTGTTCCTGGCGCCGGTCTTCTGGCCGCAGGCGGACAGAGCGGCGGTGACAGCCAGCAGCAGGAGCAGACAGACTCCGCGTTGAATGATGTTCTTCATGATTTCCTCCATTCCCCGGCCCCTACCGCCAGGTGATTTAGTATGCTAATACACTACCACACTACCGAGATAAAGTAAAGACGGAATAACCACCAAATTTGCCCCTATGGGGCCGGGGTGTTTTGCACGGAAAACACAAAACGACAAAATGTCCGCACAAAGCGGACGTTTGACTGCGATTGACGGCGGCGGCCCCGGGGCATGCTAACCGGGAGAGGAGGCGCACATGGACATTTTTGACGGATTGTCCGCTCTGGGCGGACTGTGCCTGTTTTTATTCGGCATGAGCATCATGGCCGAGGCTCTCCAGCGCCGGGCAGGCGGACGGCTGGGGGGACAGCTGCGCCGCATGACCCGCAGCCGCTGGGCGGGCTTTTTCACGGGTCTTGCGGTGACGGCGGCGGTGCAGAGCTCGTCGGCGGCTATGGTGATGGTGGTGGGATTCGTGAACTCCGGACTGCTGACCCTGGGTCAGGCGGTGGGGGTCATCATGGGCACCAATGTAGGCACCACGGTGACGCCCTGGCTGCTGAGCCTGGGCGGACTGGAGGGGGGCGGTTTTCCGGGACGGCTGCTGCGGCCTGCGGGCTTCGTGCCCCTGCTGAGCCTGTGGGGCATCATCGCTTATCTGTCCAGGAATGGCCGCCGCCGGGATACCGGCCAGGCCCTGCTGGGCTTTGCCACATTGATGCAGGGAATGGAGCTGATGTCCGGCTCTGTGGCAGGACTTGCCCAGGCAGAGGGCTTCCGCCGGCTGTTTACGGCCTTTACGGACCCGCTGCTGGGGTTGCTGGCCGGGGCGGTGCTGACGGCGGTGATCCAGTCCAGCTCCGCCTCCGTGGGGATATTGCAGGCCCTGGCCGCCAGCGGTCAGGTTACGGTGGGCGCCGCTGTGCCCATCATTATGGGGCAGAACATCGGTACCTGCATCACGGCCATGCTGTCCTCCGTGGGGGCCAGCCGCAATGCCCGCCGGGCGGCGCTGGTCCACCTGCTGTTCAACCTTACCGGGGCCGGGGTGTGGCTGGCGGTGTTCTGGGTGGTGAAGGTGCTGGCGGCTCCGACGATGCTGGCCCGTCCCGTGACTCTGCCGGGGGTGGCGGTGATCCACACGGCCTTCAACCTGCTGTGTACGATGCTACTGTTTCCGGCGGCGGGACTGCTGGAGCGGGCGGTGCTGCGGCTGCTGCCGGGTGAGGACGGGGAGAAGGGGACGGCGCTGGACCCCCGGCTGCTGGCGGCCCCGGCGGCAGCCCTGGAAAAATGCCGGGAGCTGGCCGGGGACATGGCGGCCCTGGCCCGGGATAACCTGCGCCGGGGCGTGGCTGCTCTGACGGAGGTGCAGCCTGCTTCGGCAAAGGAGCTGCGGCGGCAGGAGGAGCGCATCGACCGGATGGAGGACGTGCTGGGGACATTCCTGGTGCGGCTCAGCGGCCAGACGCTGACCCGGCGGGCCAACGCCCGGGCGGCGGAGCTGCTGGCGCTGATCGGCGATTTTGAGCGGCTGGGGGATCACGCCATGAACCTGTTGGAAAGCGGGGAGGAGCTGCGGGATAAGGACATTTCCCTGCCTGCCGAGGACCGCCGGGAGCTGCGGGTGCTGACGGACGCCGTGGAGGAGATCGCGGACCTGGCCCTGGACGCCTTCCGACGGGAGGACCCCGCCGCCCAGGCGGAGGTGGAGGCCCTGGAGCAGGTCATCGACGGCCTGAAGGAGCAGCTGCGGTCCCGGCGCATCCGGCGGATGCAGCAGGGGAGCAGCACCATGGAGCTGGGCTTTGTATGGTCCGACGTGCTGACGGACCTGGAGCGGGCGGCGGACCATTGCAGCAACATTGCCGGGTGCGTGGCGGGGCTGCCCGATGGGAACCAGGGGCTTCATGCCGCCCAGACGGCCCTGCGGCAGCAGGACCCGGCGTTTGAGGACCGGGTCCGCCGCTATGCGGAAAAGTATCGGGTATGAAAAACTACCCCGGCGCAGGCACCGTCTGCGCCGGGGTTCAACTTGTCAAAAATTCTTTTTGACAAGCGGTGAGGGAAATTTCCACATCCCGTTTCGACGATTATTTGCTATAAGCATACCATAGTACACGCTGATTGGCAATCATTTTTTCACTGGCCGGGGCCGGAAAAGGAATCGCACCGGAAAAAACCCGGTTTTAGGCAGGGGAGGGCTTGAGAAATTGGGACATATCCTGTACAATATAATTTTACAGGCATACAAAGGGGGGATTCCCATGAAACGATATCGTCGCCGGGCGCTGTGTCTGCTGCTGGCGGCGGCGCTGCTGCTGGGCGGCTGCGCCGGACCCACGGCAGGGAAGGACGACGGCAGACTGCGGGTGGTTTGCACCCTGTTTCCTTACTATGATTTTGTCCGGGCCATCGGCGGCGACCGGGTGGAGCCGTATCTGCTGGTGACCGCCGGGCGGGAGGCCCACAGCTTCGAGCCTACGCCCCTGGATGTGATCCGCATCTCTGAGGCGGACGTGTTTCTCTGCAACGGCGGCGAAAGCGAGGAATGGGTAGAGGACATTCTGTCCGCTGCCGGGGAGAACATCGGCTCTGTGGTCCGTATGATGGACCACGTGGACGCCCTGGGTGAGGAATTTTCCGAGGGCATGCAGGGCGGCCACGACGATCACGACGGCCATGACCACGATGGCCATGACCACGACGGCCACGACCACGACGGCCACGAGGAGCACATCGAATACGACGAGCATATCTGGACCTCGCCCCGCATTGCCATGGACCTGTGCCGGGTCATCGCGGATACCCTGTCCCAGGCGGACCCGGACCACGCGGCGGAGTATCAGACGCGGCTTGCGGCGTATGTGCAGGAGCTGGCGGACCTGGACCAGGCGTTCTGGGACACGGTGGAAGGAGGCCGCCGCCTGCTGGTGTTCGGCGACCGGTTCCCGCTGCTGTATTTCTGCCGGGAGTACGGCCTGGACTACCGGGCGGCCTTCCACGGCTGCTCCGGCGACACGGAGCCGTCTCTGGCTACGCTGAAGTACCTCATTGACAAGGTGCGGGCGGAGCAGATTCCGGTGGTGTACACCATCGAGCTCAGCAGCCAAAAGGTGGCCTCCGCCATTGCCGAGACCACCGGGGCCAGGATCCTGACCTTTCACTCCTGCCAGACCCTGACCCGGCAGGAATTTGACCGGGGGGAGACGTACCTCTCCCTGATGTGGAAAAATGTGGACGTACTGAAGGAGGGGTTGTCATGAGCGAACCCAAGATACTCATAGACTGCCGTGACGCGGCCCTGGGCTATGAGGGCCGCCCCATCTGGGAGCATCTGTCGTTCCGGGTGCGCCGGGGGGATTATCTTTGCATCGTGGGGGACAACGGCTCCGGCAAGTCCACCCTGCTGAAAAGTCTGCTGGGTCTGCTGCGGCCCCTGTCCGGGGAAATCCACCTGGACGACAGTGTGCGCCGGGGGGCCATCGGCTACCTGCCCCAGCAGACCCGGGCGCAGAAGGATTTCCCCGCCACCGTCAGCGAGGTGGTGCTGTCGGGCTTCCTAAGCGCCCGGGGCTGGAAATTTTTCTACACACCGGCTCAGAAATCCCAGGCATTGCAGCACATGGGCAAGCTGGGCATTCTGGAGCTGAAGGACCGGTGCTACCGGGAGCTGTCCGGCGGCCAGCAGCAGCGGGTGCTGCTGGCCCGGGCTCTGTGTGCGGCAGGGGATCTGCTGGTGCTGGATGAACCGGTGACGGGACTGGACCCCGCTGCCGCCGACGACCTGTACCGCACCCTGCGGTATCTCAACCGCACCGAGGGCATGGCCGTGGTGATGGTGACCCACGACATCCGCAGCGCCCTGCGGGACGCCACCGCCATTCTGCACGCCGGACGGAACCAGTGGTTCCTGGGCACGCCCCGGGAATATCTGGCCTCGCCCTACGGAAAACGCTTCGGAGGTGACCTGTCATGAGCCTGCTGCTGGAAATGTTTACCTATCCCTTCATCGTCCGGGCCTTCGTGGTGGGCATTCTGGTGTCCCTGTGCGCGGCGCTGCTGGGGGTGCCCCTGGTGCTCAAGCGCTATTCCATGATCGGCGACGGCCTGAGCCATGTGTCCTTCGGGGCCCTGTCCATCGCCGTGGCCTGCGGCTGGGCCCCGCTGCCGGTATCCATCCCGGTGGTGATCTTGGCGGCCCTGGGCCTGCTGCGGCTGACGGAAAACAGCCGCATGGGGGCCGATGCCGCCATCGCCGTGGTGTCCGCCTCGTCCCTGGCTGCCGGCGTCATTGTCACCAGCCTGACCACCGGCATGACCACGGACGTGGACAGCTATATGTTCGGCTCCATTCTGGCCATGGACCGGTCGGACGTGGCCCTCAGCGCCGGACTGTCGGCGGCGGTGCTGCTGCTGTTCGTGCTGTTTTACCACAAGCTGTTCGCCATCACCTTCGACGAGAGCTTCTCCCGGGCCACCGGTGTGCGGGTGGGACTGTACAATACGTTCCTCTCCGTGCTGACGGCCCTGACCATCGTGCTGGGAATGCGGATGATGGGGGCTATGCTGATCTCCAGCCTGGTGATCTTCCCGGCGCTGTCGGCCATGCGGGTGAAAAAGAGCTTCCGGGGCGTGGTGATCCTGGCGGGCATCCTGGCGGTGGCCTGCTTCTGCCTGGGGCTTACGGCGTCGTACCTGCTGAGCACCCCGGTGGGCGCCACGGTGGTCATCGCCGACCTGCTGGCGTTTCTGGTGTGCAGCATAGTGGGGAAGAAATAGATAAACGCTCAGCCTGTCAAAGAACCCCCGCTTTCACGCGTGAAAGCGGGGGTTCTTTGACAGGC
>OOBJ01000242.1_pt1 | contig 49264 bp, 37 predicted proteins | sample 1671331 | NCBI WGS metagenome assembly OOBJ01 (sample SAMN06348145, study PRJEB24527) | human gut metagenome | biome: human gut; feature: ankylosing spondylitis patient; material: feces | host: Homo sapiens | place: China | collected 2015-10 | reverse complement strand
GATTTTTGCCCCGGCTAAGGAAATGCTGAAAAGTGCCTACTTTTTCAGTGCCCTCACAGCATACGGGGGATTGGCTATGAGCACGTCATAACTATTCGGTTGCAGGGCTGTATGTGGTTGCAGAGCATCAGCATAAATAATATTTGTTTCATCGTGCCCGTACATAAATGCAGAAACCTTTGAAACTTTAGACAAACGGTATTCTTTTTCTATACCAACAATGTGCTTATAATACTCATGTATGTTAATATCTGGACGATATTTTTCAACGAATTCTTTTATCCGCACAGCATACTCTGTAAGAAAATGTCCAGCCCCACAAGCATAATCAATGCATGATGGTATTCTCTCACTTTGGCTTACAATCTGTTCCAAAGGAAGAGAAGAAACGATGAAACGGACAATAGGCATTGGAGTAAAGTATTGACCTTCACTTTGCTTCACACCTTTTGTTAGGAAGCCTTCAAAAAGGTCTCCTAGGAATTGATTTGTCTCTGTATCTCGCCCTTTCTTTGCTGTGGATTTTAGTTTGATGTTTTGGAGCATCATCAGCACTGCGCGCAGAATCTTTGCGTTTTCCTTAAAAAGACGTTCATTGTGGACACTGATGAAAGAGAAGTCGTTATCAGAATAGAACTTAAGTGCACGGAAATATTCCATCACAGTCTTCATTGTCGCATCCGGGTCTTTCTTATACCAACGGAAAGCCTTTTCTATTTGTTCGTTTTCGATGTAGGTGACTGTTTCGTTCAAAAATTTCTCCATTCCGTCACGATAAAGTCTTTGCAAACGGTCTTGCAAAGAAAAATCATCATCGTATGCAGCTCCTTTCCAATAGAAATGCAGGTCGTTGGGATTGTTTGTCTCATCAACCACTTTTGCAAGGAACAGATTGACAAGTTTATCGAAGGCATTCTCTTTTGCTCCGACATTGTGTCGGCGAAGAATTGTAGCAAATTCGTTATATTTCTTTTTTATCTCATCGTTGTTTATCGAAGCAAGATCTTTAACGGAGAATTTGTTTTTCCCTATATGATAAGGCTGAATATCTGATTCAAACAAGCCTCGCGTGGCAGCATCACACTGGTATGTATTATGCCATACTCGGAACAATTGCTTATTGTTCTTCGCATCCCTATAAGTAGGAAATTCCGAGTTGTTTTTCAACAATTCTTCGTTATCCTGTACGTTTATCAAATAATATATAGGCTTTGTCTTCTCCCCGTCAAAATCCGATGTGTAAAGACAAAGGAACCTTGTTGCTTGTTCCTGCTGAAAGTAACTGAACAACTGCGCGCCATCCTCAAGAGTATCTCGCCAAGCACCATCAAATTCATCAGGTTTCTTACATTCAATGATTAATAAAGACTCTTTATCCGCCACCATTTCGCCAGACAGTCCGTAGTACGTCCGCACCCAGATATCAGCATAGCCACCTTTCTGCGTGTGTCCGAGCTTCCATGCTGGTTCAAGTTCAATATGTTCAGGCTTGTATCCCATCGAAAGCAGACGGTCGATGCACTCAAATACAACAAAATTCTCTGGCTCAGAAAAATTACTCGTTGTTTCACGACCCACAGTTATACCAAACTCTTTGTAATAAAAATGCCCATCCCTCACATCGACTTTTAATGTAGGAGCAACACCTTCATACAACTTTGTAAATATATCGCCATCTCGCTCAAAGCCCAGAGCGGAAAGTAATTTTTTTATATTTTCTTTAGTTATCATTTTAATGTAATTGGGGTTAATTGTTTGCGATAATAGAATGAAATACAGCCAACAGTTCTAATATTTTCCATTTCTCGATTCAAACTTAACGACAAAGTTTGCCATAATCATTTATTATTACCGCCATTGATAAGTTGGCGAGGGTCAACATTAAGTAAACTTGCAATCTTTACAAGCATATCAAGGGAGGGTTGCATCTTGTTGGAACACCACCGTGAAACGGTTGCTTCGTTCTTTCCTACCTGTTCAGCCAACCATTTCCCGGTCTTGCCGTTCTCAACCAACACAACTTTCAACCTATTTATCTTTTGCGATTCCATACGTTTTTATTTGCTTACAAATTACAATACTTTGATTTGTAACGCAAATATAGTGATAATACTCGGAAACGCCACATTGAGACTCAAAAAGTAGCATAAACGCCCATAAAACCAAGTATATTAGCTATATTTGCACTCAAAAGAGAAGGAAAACAAGCCAATGAACGACGAAAACAAAATAATACTCTACCAGGACGATAACGAGATAACTCGTGTGTCTGTGCGTTTTGCCGATGAGGATTTGTGGTTGACACAAAATCAGTTGGCAGAAATATACAGTACAACGAAGCAGAATATCAGTCAGCACATAGACAACATCTTAAATGATGGTGAGTTAGACGCAAATCGAACTGTAAAGGATTTCTTGACAGTTCGGCAAGAAGGTAAACGCCAAGTGCAGCGCAGTGTTTTGCACTATAATCTTGATATGGTTATCGCTTTGGGTTATCGTGTGCAGTCGCAAGTGGCTACCCGTTTCCGTCGCTGGGCTACTCAGCGGCTTCATGAGTATATCCAAAAGGGATTTGCGATGGATGATGAGCGGTTGAAACAAGGAGGTAATCGGTATTTCCGTGAGTTGCTGCAGCGTATCAGAGATATTCGTAGTAGCGAACGCAACTTCTATCAGCAAGTCACCGATATTTATGCTACGGCTACGGATTATGACCCACGCGACAATATGACAAAGATGTTCTTTGCAACCGTACAGAACAAGCTGCACTACGCCGTCCATGAGAACACGGCAGCGGAGGTTATCTACAATCGTGTGGATAATGAGAAGCCATTTGTGGGTATGACGAACTTCAAGGGCAACTATGTGACCAAGGATGACGTGAAGATTGCCAAGAACTATCTGTCGGCGATTGAGCTACAACGCTTAAACTTGCTTGTCTCCGGCTTCTTGGACTTTGCCGAGTTCCAAGCACTGGAAATGAATCCTATGACAATGAAGGATTGGATAGAGGCATTGGACAATCAGATTATCGCTCATAAACGGAAGGTCTTGATTGGCAAGGGCAACATTTCGCATAAACAAGCGATTGAAAAGGCAGAAAAAGAGTTCGCCATCTATCGCAAACGCGAAATGGATATACTTGAAAGCGATTTTGATAAGGAAATCAAGAAACTGAATGACAATAATTTAAAGTAATTCACCACCTTTGCATTTGGAAACCTTCACGCAACCTTGCGCAGAACGCAGCAAGTCATTGGTGGAGCAATCGGAGGAGATTACGGTTGAGTAGCTTTTAGAAAAGAATGATATTCAACCACTTGGAAATGAATTACGATTCCTGGTGGCACCACAAAAAAGAGAGTGTTTAGAAACACTCTCTTTTGCGTTTTCTAATACTTGAAGCTGCTGCCGCCGAGGAACTCGCGCAAAAGGCTTGTGGCTGGGATTTGACGGTTGGGGATGGCGTTGAAGTAGCTGAGGAAACTTAGCAGACGGTATGCCTCGGCATATTCCGGCACGTTGTGCGGCACCTGCTTCAATATCGGCTCGGCAAAGTCCTTCATGACACCAAGCTCGAATATCAGCGATGAGTTAAACATTGCGTCGGCGTTCTCCTGATACGGGAATATCCACTTACCTTCGCCGCGGCGCACGCTCGGCCAACGGCGGATGGTGTCGAGCGCCGACGTGCCACGGTATTTGAAGTCGCGCACAATGCGGCGCAGCAGTCGGTTGTCGGTTGTCGGCACCCAGTTATGGTTGTCGATGTTGAGCGTTGTGAGCGCAGACACATACACCTTGTACTTCATCTCGTCGGGGATGCTTGCCGTCAGTTCTGGGTTAAGTCCGTGGATGCCCTCCATCAGCAGTATCGAGTTGTCGTCGAGGCGTAGTTTGTTGCCCTTGTATGTGCGTTTGCCTGTGGTGAAGTCATACGACGGCATCGCCACCTCCTTTCCGGCGATAAGGTCGGTCAGGTCTTTGTTGAACTGCTCGATGTCGAGAGCGTAGAGCGACTCATAGTCATAGTCGCCGTTCTCGTCGCGCGGCGTGTGCTCACGGTCTACGAAATAATTGTCGAGTGAAATCATCTGCGGGCGCACCAGATTGGCAAGCAGATGGATGGACAGGCGTTTGGTTGTGGTCGTTTTGCCCGACGACGACGGTCCTGCCACCAGCACCACGCGCGCGCCTCCCTGCCGGAAACGTTCGGTGATCTGGTCGGCTATGGCTCCGATTTTCTTGTCGTGGATGGTCTCTGCCACGGCAATCAGCATGCCCACGTTGCTCTTGTCGGCGACGGCTTTGTTTAGCACACCCACGCTGCCCACTCCAACCGTCTTATTGAGCTTTATGTAGTCGGTAAAAGCCTTGAACAGCTTAGGCTGCGGATTAATCCTCGCGGGCTTCGTGCGGTCGCCGGCAAAGTCGGGCGGCAGCAGGAGCAGTCCGCTCTCGTAGGGCACCAGGTCGAACACCCCGACATAGGATGTCGACGGCACAAGGTCGCCATAGTAACTGTCTACAAACCCTTCAAGGCTGTAATATGTGGTGTAGAGGTCGGCGGCAGTTTCAAGCAGCGTCACCTTGTCAGCCATCCCGGCGTTGCGAAACAGCTTGATGACATCGGTCGTAAGCTTAGTGCTTCTGACAAACGGCACGTCGGCGGCAATGATTTCCTCCATGCGCCGCTTCACGGCAGCGACAGTAGCGGCGTCGGCAGTCTGCCGGTCGATAGTGGCATAGTATCCGCTGGCGATGGAATGCTCTATGCACAGACTGGCGGCAGGATACAGGTCGTGGACTGCCTTGGCGAGCACCATGCAGAGCGAACGCACATACATGCGCTGTCCCGACGGATTGCCCTCATCGATGAAGTCCACCATCTTCGGCATAAAAAGCGGATAGTTGAGACCCTCGGTCTTGTGGTTGACGTGGGCGCAAATAGGCTTCACGCTGATTTCATCCTTTATGCGGTTGTACACGTCGAGCAGCGTCTCTCCGCCTTTGACATCCATATATTTGCCTGTGTTCTCACAGAAAATCTGTATCTTGTCGTTCATAGTCGATTCGCGTTTTAAAGTTCAGCGTAAAGTTACGCTTTCTGACGCGATTATCCAATAACAACCCTGTCACAATTTGTTTTTGAGCGACAAATGCACTAAGTTTGCAGACAGTATGGCTAACATCTATGACAACAGACGGATCTGGAAGACGGTGTTTCTGGCGGTGTCGCTGGTGCTTGTGGCTTTCTTCCTCCACATTTCCAACAACTTGGTCGACGACCTTGCCGATCAGGAACGCGAGCGTATGGAGATTTGGGCCAACGCCACAAAGGCGCTGACATCGGCTCAGTCGTCCGACATCGACTTCTATCTGAGCATCATAAAAAACAACAACAACATCCCGGTGCTGCTTGTCGACGACAACGACAACATACTGATGTCGCGCAACTTCAAGATGCCCGAACCCGTCGACTCGTTGACGCCCGACCTGCTGTCGGACGCCAACCGCGCGTTTCTCGCCAAACGGCTCAAGGCTCTGAAAAAAACAAACAACCATATCCCAATCAAAATCGACGGCGCCACAACGCAACACATCTACTATGAGGACTCCACGCTGCTCACAAGCATGTCCTACCTGCCGCGCATCCAGATTGCCGTGATGATAATCTTCGTGATTATCGTATACCTTGCCGTGATGTCGACAAAAAAGGCTGAGCAGAACAAAGTGTGGGTCGGACTGTCGAAAGAAACCGCCCACCAGCTCGGCACGCCGATTTCATCGCTAATGGCATGGGTGCAGATGCTCGAGGCGTCGGGCGTTGACAAAGAGATTGTCGAGGATATGGACAAAGACGTGAACCGGCTGTCGATGATTGCCGACCGATTCTCGAAAATCGGCTCCAAGCCGGAAATGAAGCTGGAGTCCGTGTGCGAGTCGGTAAGGCAGGGACTTGACTATATGCGCGCACGCATCTCCACGAGTGTGGCACTGTCGGTCAACCTCCCCGACGACGACCGCAACGTGATGCTCTGCCGTCCGCTGTTCGCATGGGTGATTGAAAACCTGTGCAAGAACGCTGTCGACGCCATGCAGGGCAAGGGAAGTCTCAACGTGACCGCCGGCTACGACCACCGCACGGCATTCATCGAAGTGACCGACACCGGAAAAGGCATTGCCCGAAAAAACTTCAAGACGGTGTTCAGCCCCGGATTCACCACCAAGAAGCGCGGATGGGGACTCGGTCTGACGCTGGCGAAGCGTATAATTGAGGAATATCACGGCGGACGCATCTTCGTCAAGTGGTCGGAAATCGGCGCCGGAACCACGTTCCGCATCGAGCTGCCGATAAAATAGCGACAAAAGCTCTGAAATTTTTTTGTAGTATAGTCGGTTTTTGCGTACTTTTGCGCTGATAAAAAATCATTTTGTCATGGTTCGTAAATATGACTATCTCGTAATCGGGTCCGGAATAGCGGGAATGAGTTTCGCGCTGAAAGTGGCAGAGACAGGCCGTGTGGCGCTAATCTGCAAATCGGACATAGAAGAGGCCAACACTTTTTATGCACAAGGCGGTGTGGCTTCAGTGACAAATCTCAAAGTCGACAACTTCGACAAGCACATAGAAGACACTATGATTGCCGGCGACTGGCTCAGCGACCGCGCTGCCGTGGAGAAGGTGGTGAAAGGCGCTCCCGAACAAATCAACCAACTGCTCAAGTGGGGCGTTGATTTCGACCGCAAGGAAGACGGTGAGTTCGACCTGCACCGCGAGGGCGGACACTCGGAGTTCCGCATCCTGCACCACGCCGACAACACCGGCGCCGAAATCCAGCAGAGTCTCGTGCGCGCCCTCAAAAGTCACCCCAACATCGACGTGTTTGAGAATTTCTTCGCCGTTGAAATCATAACCCAGCATCATTTGGGTAAAATCGTGACGCGACGCACTCCCGACATCACTTGCTACGGAGCATATATCCTCAACCCCGAAACTGGAAAAGTGGAGACTTTCCTGTCGAAAGTGACAGTGATGGCAACCGGCGGCATCGGTCAGGTCTACACCACGACAACAAACCCGATGGTGGCAACCGGCGACGGCATCGCAATGGTGTACCGCGCAAAAGGTACCGTAAAGGATATGGAATTCATTCAGTTCCACCCAACTGCACTATACCATCCGGGCGACCGCCCTTCGTTCCTCATCACTGAGGCTATGCGTGGCTACGGCGCCGTGCTGCGCACAATGGACGGCAAGGAATTCATGCAGAAATACGACCCGCGCCTGTCGCTCGCTCCACGCGACATCGTGGCGCGAGCCATCGACAACGAGATGAAGATGCGAGGCGACGACCATGTGTGGCTCGACGTGACCCACAAAGACCCGGAAGAAACGAAACACCACTTCCCAAACATTTACGCCAAGTGTCTGAGCCTCGGCATCGACATTACGAAAGACTATATCCCTGTGGCGCCGGCTGCACACTACCTGTGCGGTGGCATCAAGGTGGACCTCAACGGATGCTCTTCAATCCAACGCCTGTATGCCGTGGGTGAATGCTCATGCACAGGCCTGCACGGAGGCAACCGACTGGCTTCCAACTCTCTGATTGAAGCCGTGGTCTATGCCGACGCGGCGGCAAAGCATTCGATGGCAAACATTGCCCACTACTCGCTGCGCGAAGACGTGCCGGAATGGAACGACGAGGGCACGCAGCACAACGAGGAAATGGTGCTGATCACACAGAGCCTCAAGGAGGTGAACCAAATCATGAGCACCTACGTGGGCATCGTGCGCTCCAACCTGCGACTCGACCGTGCATGGAACCGCCTCGACATCCTATACGAGGAGACCGAGCGTCTGTTCAAGCAGAGCAAGGCATCGCGTGAAATCTGCGAGCTGCGCAACCTCATCAACGTGGGCTACCTGATTATGCGACAGGCAAAGGAACGCCACGAGTCGCGCGGATTGCACTATTCAATCGACTATCCGCCTGAAAAACGCCGCTTGTAAGCGTTTCAACAAACAGACAAAACAACACAGCGACGCCATCCGGTGCCGCTGTGTTGTTTTTGCTTATATTACTGATAAAGAGACTCACCCCTCCCCTATTTTTCTCTTACAAACCGCTTGAGCAGAAACGCAAGAAAATATGGGAAGGTATAGAACCTGCCATTAAATCCAATATTCTTATTGCATAATTTAATGCCGTAACGGATATCCGGATATTTGCCGTCATTAGCCGTCAACTTTGACAACGATTTGGTTGCATTGTCCGATGCCTTCACCTCTATGGGTATCAATGTTTGAATGTCGCGTATGAAGAAGTCCATCTCTAACGTTGATTTTTCATTGCGATAGAAATACAGATCATAGCCTTGCTTCGCCAACATATCACCTACAACGTTTTCATAAACAGCACCCTTGTAAGTGCCATAATTCTTATTCACCCGCATATCCACCTGCGACTCCTCGTCGAGCGAGGCAACAAGCAAACCCGTATCCTTGTAATAGAGCTTATATGATTTCGGATCGTAGTTGCCCTTAAGCGGCAGGGAGATATGCGCAAGACAATGGCACACATTGACTATTCCGGCATCACTAAGCCATTCCACCGTACCGACATATTCCCGGTTTCTGGCACCATGGGCAATCTTGCTGATCTGAAATTTCTTATTGTCTTGCCCCAAGAACACAGAAATGTGGTTGTAGACATTCTTTATCTTACCCTTGTCAAGACCTTGCGCATACTTCGTTATGTCCTCCTCATAGTCGAGAAGAAGTTGCCGTTGCATCTTGAGCGTGCCGCTGAAATTGCCCTTCTTTACAAACAAACTGACCACCGCCGGCATTCCGCCGACAATCATATAGTCGCGAAACAACCCTCCCAACACATCCATCTCCAAGCTCGACAACGGTGTAACTGACACCATCTTTTCGAACAGTCGCTCTACAAACGCTGAATCATAACCTTTTGCCCATAGAAACTCCTCAAAATCCATGGAATGCATTGTATAATCCTCTTTGTAGCCCACACTGTTCGACTCTATTTCCTGATAATTAATGCCCATAAGCGAGCCGGAGCAGACCACGTCATACCTACCATCTATTTTGAATGCCTTAAGACTTGTGGCGCAAACAGGGCAGTCCTGCATCTCATCGAAAAAGAAAATCGTGTTGCCCGGTTCTAATTCTATATTGGGGTTGATAAGCGTGATGTTGCGCACAACACTGTCCACATCATAGCCGTCATCAAATATCGACTTGAATTTCTGCTGTAAAACAAAATTGATGGCAACCACATTCCTATAGTTGTCATTTGCAAATTGCATGATGGATGCCGTCTTGCCAATCTGCCGCGCTCCTTTGACGATAAGAGGCAATCGATCCTCGTTTTCCTTCCATTCTTTGAGAAAGTCGTCTATTTTTCTCCGCATTAATCTCATAATCAACACATTTTTCTTTTGCAAAGATAGCGTTAAATCACAAAATTCCAAGGAGTCACACGTGAAAAATCACAAAATTTCCAATTTCTACCCCTTACGACCTTCCTTCTTTTTGCGGAAACGGCCAAGGGCATAGCCCAGCACTTCGCGCTGAATTGTTGAGTTCAGGAAGCGGTTTGCCACATAATAGAGCGCGAAGCACACAGATGTCTGCGCAAGGATGTTGAGCCACGGATTAGCAATGCCTACAAGCACAAGGCACTGAACCGCAGCCACAGCGCCCGAAATGACGGCATACGGAAGGATGTCGCCCACCACGTTGCGCGTCGGATAGCCTACGATGCGACCTGCCACAATCACGGCATAGACAAAGAACAGCGCCGACGCCACGAGCTGTCCCCAAATCATCGCCGTTATGCCCATCGGAATTGTCACCACGATGGCGGCTATCATCAATGCGTCTTTGACCGATTCGTAGACCACAAGCGACCGCGAACGCCCGAGTCCGAGGATGTAGTTGTTGATGTTGGTGGCAAGCACTATGAAGATGCCGCGCACGGCGAGTATCTGAAACAGGATTATGGCTTCGTCCCACTTCGTGCCAAAAAGGATGTGGAATATCGGTTCGGCACACGTCGTGAGCAACAGCAGCAAAGGAAAGACAAGATAGGCGGTGAAGCGGTTCATCTTGCGCATGGCGCGCAGCAACCGTTCCCTGTCATCCTGAAAACCGCTGAGCACCGGCAGGAACGACGCCGTCAGTATCTGCGCTATCGACTGTATGCCCATCTTGCTCCATTTGTCGGCTTGCGTGTAGCATCCGAGTTTGGCAAGGTTGTAGTAAGCACCGATGATAAACGAGTAGGCGTTGAGCGACAATGTGTTGAGAAATGAGCACACCATCACTCCGCTGCCAACGGAAAACACCGACCGCAGCGACGCCATGCTGAACCCCGTGCGCGGAAGCCAGCCTGTTGTCGTCCACAGGAAGACCGATTTGACGGTGGCGAGCACAATGGTCTGCCACACGATTGCCCATGCGCCGTAGCCTTCCACGGCAAACCAGATGCCCACGGCTCCCGACACGACAAGCCCCAGCGAGTTGGCTATCGCCACGCGCGCCATCGTCATCTGCTTCATCATGCGGTTGGTCTGCACAAGGGCGGTGGCGTTGATGATAAACGACAGGAACATCACCCTCGACAGGCTTATCAGTCGCTGGTCGCCGAAGGTGTCGGCAATCAACGGCGCACACGCCCACAGGATGGCGTAGATGGCAATGCTGATGCCGAGGTTGAAATAAAAAACCGTACAATAGTCGGTTTCAGTAGGCGATTTTTTCTGTATCAGCGCCGCGCAGAATCCGCTGTCGACAAACAGTGATGCGAACGCCTGAAACACAAGCATAGCGCCGACCAGCCCGAAGTCTTCCTTCGAGAGCAGGTTGGCAAGCACGACGCCCGTGACGCCGTAGAACACCTGCGACGCGAATTTGTCGATGGTGTTCCACTTCAGCGTGCGCGCTGTTTTCAGTTTAAGTTCGGTTTCTTCCACGCGCCTATTCTCGGTTTACGACTGCCGGCTCCGGCACTTCCATCAAGTCGAGCAGACCGGTGCCGTTGTCGGTGGTTTCCGAGCCTTCGGCAGCCTCTGTTTCCGGCTCATTGTCTTCAATCACATCGGTGGCTTCTGTCTCGACGCCGCCTTCGAGCTGCACGATTTTCACATTCGACAGCTTGCTCTTGGTGATGACAGGTTTTCCGATATAGTACACCTTTCCTGAGCCTACGCCCTTCACGGAGAGCGTTTCTTTAGAGGCGCAACCTATTGCACCGGTGCCCATCAGCGTGCATTTCACGTGTTTCGCCGCCACCTCGTCGGCTTGAATCTCGCCGGTGCCCACATTCTTTATCGACAAGTTCTCACATTTGCCCGATGTTATGATTTTACCCTTTCCCGTGAGCAGTTTAAGGTTGATGTTGATAGCGTCGAGACCGTTGGCAATGATTGTGCCGTTGCCTTGAAGCTGTATGTCGATTTTAGCCCCAGGAGCCACTTTACGCAGCGTCAGGGTACTGTCTTTTGTATTCTCTGCCTTGTACAGATACGACGAATAGACATAGACCGTAGGCAGTGTCTTGACAGTGATTGCTGCAGGGTCGAGCTGTATTTTCAGTCTGCCCTTCGAACGCTCTGCCATAATGTAGGATGTGTATTCCTTCTCGATGTCAAACGCCACGATGCCCACTGAGTCGGCATTGTTGGAATAGACCACGTTGATGCCGTCGTTAACCACCAGTTCGTTGAATTCGCCCACATTGATGGTGTGTGGAGTGGCATTTACCGCTGCCGCGCAGCAGAGGGTGATGATAGCCAAAAAGAATTTCTTCATAACGTCGCTTGTTTCTAAATATGTAAATAATCAGTTTCTATGCGTTGCAGCACGTCGTCGAGCTCTGCCCACGTCTTTGCCTGAAGCATTGCGATGCGCGTTTCCCTGAAATTGGGGATACCCTTGAAGAGCGGCGACGCGGCAAGATGACGGCGGATGTGGAGAATGCCTCTCAACTCATCGATGCCTTCGATGCTCTCCGCAATCTGGCGGCGGAGCAGCGCCATCTTCTCCGACGCCGGTATCTCTATCGCGGTGCCGTGGAGCAGATAGTGCTTCATTTCGCGGAAAATCCACGGAGCGCCTATCGAGGCGCGGCCAACCATCACAGCATCCACTCCATAGCGGTCAAAAGCCGTTTTCAAGCCCTCTGGCGTCGTGATGTCGCCGTTGCCGACAATCGGTATCGTGATGCGGGGATTGCGCTTCACCTCGCCGATAAGCGTCCAGTCGGCGTCGCCGGTATACATCTGGCTGCGGGTGCGGCCGTGGATTGTAAGCGCACGGATGCCGCAGTCCTGAAGCTGCTCGGCGAGCGTGGTGATGATTTTGTTTTCGCAGTCCCAACCCAGACGGGTCTTGACCGTCACGGGCAACTTCACCGCATCGACCACCGAACGCGTGATTTGCAGCAGCTTGGGCACGTCGCGGAGCATTCCTGCCCCCGCGCCTTTCGACGCCACCTTCTTCACCGGACATCCGAAATTGATGTCGATGACGTCGGGACCGGCTGCCTCGGCGATTTTTGCAGCCTCCACCATCGGTTCCACCTCCTTGCCGTAGATTTGTATCGCCACAGGCCGCTCGGCGGCGTTGGTGTGGAGTTTGCGGGTGGTGCTGTTGATGTTGCGCACAAGAGCGTCGGCCGACACGAATTCCGTGTAGACCATATCGGCTCCCTGCTCTTTGCAGATGAGACGGAACGACGGATCAGTCACGTCTTCCATCGGTGCCAGCAGCACCGGGCGCTCTCCCAAGTCAATTGTTCCTATCTTCATTCGCTTCTTTCGTTTTGTGTGCGCAAGTTACGCATTTTTATCTGTCTTTCCAACATTGCCGGAAATTGAAATGTTCATTCTTAATGTCCTATTTTTTCTCTGTTTTGTCGGTTGCACGCAGACGGGCAAGCATTTCCGCCGCTGTAAGTCCGCTGACGGGATGCCGCCACCCGGGCGACAACTCGCAGAGCGGTGCCAGCACAAACTCGCGTTTGTCCATCCGTGGATGAGGCAGGACGACAGTGGCGGTGTCGACAACCTCATCGCCGGCATATACGATGTCGATATCAAGCTGACGGTCGGCATAACTGCCGTCGGCATTGCGGTGGCTGGAGCTTCCCGCCTCGCGCTCGATGCGCTGGAAGATGTCGAGCAGACGCCCGACGGGCAAGTCGCTCTCAAACTCGACAGCGATATTGAAAAAGGGGTTATCAGACTGATAACCCCATGCTTCAGATTCGTATATGCTTGAGACTCGCGGGGTGCTGCCAACGCTGCGGGCTATCTCGTCAACGGCGCGGCGCAAGTTTGCCTCGCGGTCGCCGAGATTAGTTCCGATGTTGACACTCACTGTCCGCATTGCCTGCGTTTACAGCGTTTTTGAAACCTCTACTTCTTCGTAGGCTTCAATCATGTCGCCTTCCTTCACGTCGTTGTAGTTGGCGATGTTAAGACCGCAGTCGTAGCCCGACGACACTTCCTTGACATCGTCCTTGAAACGCTTCAGAGAGCCGAGCTCGCCCGTGTAGATGACAATGCCGTCGCGGATAAGGCGCACTTTGCTCGTGCGTTTCACCTTGCCCTCGCGCACCATACAGCCTGCAATCGTGCCGACCTTCGAAATCTTGTAGGTTTGAAGCACTTCTGCCGTACCGGTAACCTCTTCTTTGAGCTCCGGCGAGAGCATTCCTGCCATTGCGTCTTTAACCTCCTCGATTGCATCGTAGATGATTGAGTAGAGACGGATGTCGACGCCATCGTTTTCTGCCAGACGGCGAGCGGCTACCGACGGACGCACCTGGAAGCCGATAATAACGGCGTCGGATGCGGCGGCAAGCGTAACGTCGCTCTCCGAAATCGCACCCACGGCCTTGTGGATTACGTTGACCTGAACCTCTGGTGTCGACAGCTTGATAAGCGAGTCGCTCAACGCCTCGATTGAGCCGTCAACGTCACCTTTGACGATAAGGTTCAACTCGTGGAACTCGCCCAACGCGCGGCGGCGGGCAATGTCGTCGAGGCCAGGCATACGGCGGGTGCGCTCCTTGACCTCGCGCTGCAATTGCTCGCGGCGCGTGGCTATCTCGCGTGCCTCACGGTCGGTGTCAAGTATGTTGAAAGTGTCGCCGGCGGTCGGCGCACCGTTCAGACCGAGCACCAATGCCGGTGCCGCAGGGCCTGCCTCCGTGATGCGCTGGTTGCGCTCGTTGAACATGGCGCGGATCTTGCCATAGCTTGTTCCTGCCACCATAATGTCGCCCACACGCAGCGTTCCGTTGCTCACAAGCACGGTTGCCACATAGCCGCGACCCTTGTCGAGCGACGACTCGATAATCGAGCCTGTTGCCTTGCGGTTGGGGTTGGCTTTAAGGTCGAGCATCTCTGCCTCGAGAAGCACCTTGTCGAGCAGTTCTTTAACGCCGATACCCTTCTTGGCTGAAATTTCCTGCGACTGATATTTTCCACCCCAGTCTTCCACGAGGTAGTTCATATTGGCGAGCTCCTCCTTGATTTTGTCCGGGTTGGCGGCAGGCTTGTCTATCTTGTTGATTGCAAACACGATTGGCACACCGGCTGCCGAGGCGTGGTTGATTGCCTCGATGGTCTGCGGCATCACGTTGTCGTCGGCGGCAACGATGATGATGGCGATATCCGTCACCTTGGCTCCGCGGGCACGCATTGCCGTAAATGCCTCGTGGCCCGGGGTGTCGAGGAACGTGATGCGGCGGCCGTCCTCAAGCTTCACGTTGTAGGCTCCGATATGCTGCGTGATGCCACCAGCCTCGCCGGCGATAACGTTGGCGTTGCGGATGTAGTCGAGCAGCGATGTCTTACCGTGGTCTACGTGTCCCATCACGGTCACAATCGGCGGACGCGGCAGCAAATCTTCCTCGGAGTCGGCCTCCTCGTTGATTGCCTCCGACACTTCCGCACTGATATATTCTGTCTTGAAACCGAATTCTTCTGCTACAAGGTTGATGGTCTCAGCATCGAGTCGCTGGTTGATGGAAACCATCACGCCGATATTCATACATGTGGCGATAACCTTGTTGACCGGCACATCCATCATCAGTGCCAAGTCGTTGGCTGTCACGAATTCTGTGATGCGCAGCGTCTTGCTTTCCTTTGCCTCCAATGCGGCTTCCTCGCGCTCGCGCTCTTCAAAAGCCTCGCGCTTCTCTTTTCTCCATTTAGCACTCTTCTTCTGAGGCTTGTTGGTGAGGCGCGCAAGTGTTTCCTTAACCTGCTTCTGCACGTCTTCTTCGCTGACCTCTGCCTTTATGTGGCGCTTGGCCTTGTTGTTCGGACGGTCGGCGTTCTTGTTCTTGTTGCGGCGGCTGTCGTTGTTGCCTCCACCTTGCTTCTGTCCGCCGGCTTGCTGTCCGCCCGGATGCTCAATGTCGACTTTCTCCTTGCCGATGCGTTTGCGCTTGCGCTTCTCGCTGTCGGCGTTTGCGCCTCCGTTGGCTTGTTTTTCCTTGGCGATGCGCTCTTTACGCTTTTCCTCCTTCGACTTCTTCTTCGGACGGGTCGACTGGTTGATGGCGTCAAGGTCGATTTTGCCGAGAATCTTAGGAGCGGCGATTGTTGCCACGACAGTCTTGATTTCGTTGGATTCCGAAACCTCAGGCGCTGCGGCTTTCGGCGCGCTCTGTGGCTGTGGCGCAGGCTGCGGAGCTGGCTTTGCCTCCACTTTCACCTCCGCCTTCTTAACCTCTTCCTTTACCTCTTTCTTTACCTCTGGTTTAGGTTCCGGTTTCGGTGCGGGTTTCGGTGCGGGTGCGGGCGCAGGTGCTGGCTTGGGCTCTGGCTTCTTCTCTTCAACGACAGGGTTGTTGTGCTTGTCGAGTTCGATTTTGCCGAGAATCTTCGGCTTCTGCACGGTTTCCACAACAGTCTTTATCTGCTCCGGCTTTTTAGGCTCTTGCGATGCCTTGTTTTTCACTTTGTCCTTCTGACGCTCCGAGGCATAGCGCTCCGACTTCGACTTCAAGTCTTTGTCGTTTTTAAACGCGCGCACCAGCATTTCGTGCTGCTCGTCGGAGATGCGAAGGTTCAGGTTGCCGGGATCGCCGACCTCCTGATTGTGTTTCTGCAGAAATTCCACCAGCGTAGGAATCCCCACATTCAAATCGTTTGCTACTTTGCTTATCTTTATTGGCATATTGCTTGTTAAGTTTCCTGTTGTTAATCCTCAAATTCCGCTTTCAATATATCGAGCACTCGGTCGACGGTGCTTTCCTCAAGGTCGGCTTTGTCGATTATCTGCTCGCGTGGCATGTTGAGGACGGCTTTTGCCGTGGTGCAGCCGATGCCTTTGAGGGCGTCGATAACCCAGCTGTCGATTTCGTCGCTGAATTCATCAAGATAAATGTCGTCGCTGTCCTCTGTGAAGCGGTAAACGTCAATCTGGTAGCCGGTCAGCATTGTGGCAAGCTTGATGTTCAAACCGCCTTTTCCGATGGCAAGCGACACCTCTTCCGGAAGCAACATCACCTCGGCGCACTTCTCTTCCTCGTTGATGCGGATTGACGACACCTTGGCGGGGCTGAGGGCGCGGCGGATGTAGAGTTCGGGATTCGTTGTGTAGTTGATCACGTCGATGTTCTCGTTGCGCAACTCGCGCACAATGCCGTGGATACGAGAGCCTTTCACTCCGACGCATGCGCCGACCGGGTCAATGCGGTCGTCATACGACTCTACGGCTATCTTGGCGCGCTCGCCAGGGATGCGGGCGATGCCTTTAAGCAGGATGAGTCCGTCGTGAATCTCCGGCACCTCAATTTCAAACAGACGGCGGAGGAATTCAGGGCTTGTGCGCGAAATTATCACTTTCGGGTTGTTGTTGGCGTTCTGCACTTCCTTGATGACGGCGCGGATGGTTTCGCCCTTGCGGTAACGGTCGCTCGGAATCTGCTCTTCCTTCGGGAGGATGAGCTCGTTGTGCTCCTCGTCAAGAACAAGCACTTCGCGTTTCCAGATTTGGTAGACCTCGCCTACTACAATCTCGCCTTCCATTGCCTTGAACTTGGTATAGATGGCGTCTTTCTGAAGATCGAGTATTTTGGATGCGAGCGTCTGACGGAGTGTCAGGATGGCGCGGCGGCCGAATTTCTCAAAAACGATTTCTTTCGTAACGTCCTCGCCGATCTCGCATTCCGGGTCAATCTCGCGGGCGGCGGTAAGACCGATCTGCATGCTCGGATTCTCTACAGCGCCGTCGGCCACTACTGTGAGGTTTTGATAAATCTCGCAATCGCCCTTGTCTGGGTTCATGATTACGACGAAATTCTCGTCCGATCCAAACATCTTTGCCAGCACATTGCGGAACGATTCCTCCAACACGCTGATCATTGTGGTCTTGTCGATATTCTTCAGCTCTTTAAACTCCGAAAAGCTGTCTACCATGCTTATGGTTTCCTCTTTCTTTGCCATAATGTCTTAAAACTGGATTACGTATTTTGTATATTTTATTTCGTTATAACCGAAGCGAAGGTCTTCCTCCTGCTCCACCGGACGCTTGGCGCCTTCGGGTTTCACTTTCTTGACCACCGTAAGCACGAAGCCGTCGGCGTCGGCACTCTTGAGGATGCCTTTGAGCTTGCGACCGTCGGCGGTAAGCACTTCAACCTCGTTGCCTTCGTTCTTGTGATACTGGCGCTCTACGCGCAGTGGCGATGTCAGTCCGGCTGAGCCGATTTCAAGTTCATAATCTTCCTCGTCGCGATCAAACTCACTCTCAACAAGTCGGTTAAGGCGGATACACTCATCTATGTCCACACTTGTGTCACTGTCGATTTCCACCACGATGTTGTTGTCCTTGCTGATTCTGACGTCGACGAGAAAAAGGTCGGTGCCTTCCATTCCTCGCTCCAAGACTGCTGTCAGCGCGCTTTTGTCAATCATTCTTCAATTGTTGATGTATTAATAAAACAATGGAGAAGACTTCCGCCCCCTCCATTTCCGTCTGCAAATATACTTATTAATAGACAAATGCACAAACATTTGGTTTCAACGGCTCAAAAACTGTCTTATAATTAGCGATATTTAACACTGCCAAGCAAATTATACGTTTTTTTAGCATCCTCAACGCGTTTTTTTTGACGTTCGCCTGGGATGCCTGTTCCGTTACCGCGGCAGTTGCCGCTCATTCTGTGGGTTAAATAAGTTAAAAACTTGTTCCCGATGCTTGTTTCTCAAAGAAATTTCATATCTTTACGCAGTTTAGTAATAACCTAACCGAAAAAGAACAAAGAAAAATACAGAATACACATCATTTATTAACTTAAAATCTTTTTTATGAGAAAGTCTTTTAAACACATTCTGTTGGCTGGCTTGACCATTGCATCGACAGCCATGGCTATGAATGCACAGACTTTGACGCAGGACTGGAAGGTGACCGAGGGTCTGCCTACAGCCGGCAATGCCCGTTGGGGCATTGGTTTCGACGGAAAAGTCTACACCAACGACAAAAGCGTGCCTCAAATCATCGCTATTAATGCCGAGGGGAAAACCACTGTAGCAACGAGCGCTGCAGGTACAGCAATCACTGTCGATGGAGCTGGAAACTTCATCGTAAACGATGGTTTTCCTAACGCCGCTTCTTCAACAACGTTCAAGATTCTCCCTGCTGGAACAACGGAGATGATTGATTTGACAGTCACTCTTCCTGAAGGCGTGACAGCCGGCCGTATGGACTTATTGGGTCGCGCTGTCGGCAATGTTATGTCGGAAACAGGCGGTGCTTTCTACATCACTCCTGCCAAATCAGGAAAAATTGCAAAAATCTTTGTTGCAAAGGGTGTTCAGGTCGCTGAAAAGTCAAAAGCTATCGCTGCTGGCATCGCATGCGCTTCCGACGGACATGTTCAACCTGCCGACAACAATCCTGAAACCGACAACATTTTTGTGCGTCCGGCACGCGCGCAAGCTTTCTTTGACGGCTTGACAAAGGTCGGAACGGCAAACCTTACCGCTGGTGGCGATGCTGTCACTCTCGACGGAACTTTGTTCACATTCGAGCCTTGCGGAACAAACTACGTTGACGGTTTCCAGGTTGTGAACCGCACAACAAACGAGGTGGTTGCAACTCACGAAAACGAATTCTCGAAATCTGCCGCCGCTCCTAACCAGAACGCGATTTCTGTAGAGAAGGTAGACGAATACACTGCTGCAATCTACCAATACGTTCCTGGTCAGATAGCTGCAAAGTACACATTCTCTATTCCTAAGCCGCTTCCTGCTCTTGAGGCCCGCAACGCTTACGCTTACGACATCAAGGTGGAACCTGCCGCTGAAAACTACACTGTTTCTTATCGCTTGAACGCTCCTGCTGAATCTGTAAAGGTTCAGATGTTTGTCGACGGCGAAATGACAAAGGAATACGAAGGTACTACTGTCGCTACCTACGGAGACTATGAAATGACGACCCTCAAAAACCTCAACTCTGTTGAAGTTCCGGGTGCCGACGTTCCTAAAGACGCATTGGTGCAATTCAAGGTTGCCGTTACAAGCGCCACTGTTGCCGAGCCTACTGTAAACACTAAGAAATACAGCTTCTACCACCCGTCAAGCGTGGACGTAGACAACAACACCGACAGCCCTAACTTCGGACGAATCCTTGTTGCCGAGGCTATGGCGGCGAAACCTACCGGCTACCACTCTTCTGGCGAAAACAACGGTCTGTATGCTTTCGACCCGACTATGAACCCTATCAAGAATTCGGAAGGCAAATATGCGTTCAAGGGCGGTCAGACTTTCCAGACTACATTCCCTAATGGAAAAACTTCTTACGACCCTCGAAAAGTGCGCATCGCTGCCGACGGCCGTATCTTCCTGAGCGGTCAGAACTCTAACGGCATCGCGCTCTGGCAGGTTGACCCAACCGACCTCAACGCTGCGTTCAAGCCGGTGATCAAGGGCACTGCAAACCCTGACACTTACGAAATCACAAACGAGGCTGGCGAATTTATCGCTGCGCCTAACGTAAGTATGGACCTCCAAGGCTCTGGCTATGGTCTCAAGCTGTTGATGCTTTCTACAAACGCAAGCGGCATTGGCTTCTCTTACTCTGGCTACCGCACTGACGAGTACCTCCTCGGCAAGGCCTCTACTTGGGACAGTGCTCCTTCAAAGGCTATCGACGCGTTGACTGGTCAATACACAATCACTCACACAAACTCTACTGCTATCTACGACAACGAGGGCGGTATATGGTATGCCAACTCTCGCTCTAAAGCTACGGAAGCGGAACCTACTTTGGTCCACATCAACGCTGAGGGCGTAGAGGACTACAAGGTTGACTCTAACGACAAGGGCGGTTTCTACGGCGGTGGCGGCATCCGCTTCAACGCCGACTTCTCTCTCCTCGCCATCGGTACTTCTGACAAGACTCTCACAGTATTCGAGGTTTCTAAGGACGACAATGGCGCTCCTGTTTTGACTGAGAAATACAAATTCGCTACGACTATCGGACGCAACCTCAACGACATCGCTTGGGACTGCGCAAACAACCTCTACATTGTCAGCAACAGCGGTGAGTTGTTCAAGTCGGTTGCACTTCCTCGCGAAAGCGGTGAAGTGGTTGTTGCCGCTCCAAGCAAATACGACATCAACATCTCAAGCGACGAGTATCCTGCTTCTGTTTACATCATCGGTTCTAATAATGTATGGAATCCTGAAGCCGGCGTGAAATTGACCAAGGGGGAAAACGGTGTCTACACTGGCACTTTAACAGGTCCTTGCAACTTCGGTATCACTACAGTGCTTAACGCTGACTGGGATGTTGTCAATGCAAACCGCTACGGTTTTGAGACCGACAACGCTGCCGTTACTCTCAACCAGGCTATGCCTATCGTGAAGGCTGCCGGCGCTATCCGCGTGGCTGAGGAAGGCGAATTCGAACTCACTGTCGACCTCAAGAACATGACTGTCCTCGTTGCTGGCGAAGCTCCGGTGGTTTATCCTGAGAAGCTTTACCTCCTTGGCTCTGTTGAGCCTAACGCTTGGGATCCTGCCGACGAGACTCACGTTGCCAACCAAATATCTGAGGGCATCTATCAGATTGATAACGTCTCGATTCTCGCTGCCGATGAAAACGACTATGGCTACTTCGCATTCACTTCAACTCCTGGCACTTGGGTCGATGTCAACGCTCATCGCTACGGTCCGGCTGAAAAGGATACTGAGCTTGCCGACAAGACTATATCTGCTATCGGCTTGAACGGCGACACTTCTTACAAGATCAAGAGCGGTGCATACAGCATCACTGTCGACCTCGGTCTCAACACTATCTATGCTGTCCGTCTGGGCGACAACGTTAACGACGCTGCCGTTGAAGCGGCTAAGGTTGTTGCTGGTATCGGCGAAATCCGCATCATCGGTGAGGCTAACGCTGTTTCTATCTTCAACGCTGCCGGACAGGCTGTCGCTGTAAACAGCAAGGACGCTCAGTTCTTCGTTGCAAGCGGTGTATATGTAGTTGTTGTCGACGGCAAGGCTACTAAGGTTCTCGTGAAATAACATTTCACTTCAATAAATCAGAAAAGGCGAGTCTCTTTCGGGACTCGCCTTTCTTTTTCGCCGCCCTCGCCGGGACGGCTTGAAAAGACACTTCGTTAATTCTTTCATCCGGCGCACTGCGCCATGGCGTCGGCACGCTTCTTGCGCGTGCAAAACCGCTCGCACTGCAGGCAGATGTCGTAGCCAAGCAGTGCCCCGAGGATGAAATCCTCCTCGGGCGACAGCTGATGGAGCGGGCGCACGATAAACTGCCTTACTGCCGCGATGCATTCCGGCTTGCCGAAATACAGATTGACGTTGTTCTCGTTGGCCGACTGCTCGAAGTGGCAGATGCCCTGGTCGTCGAGTCGTGCCACGGCTGCCGCCAGATAGCGGCGGTTCAGCGTGCATAGCACCATGTTGCGCACGCCTTTCTTATATTCGTACACATAGTTGAGAAACACCTGAAGCTCGCTCGACAGCATCGTGTTGGCTATTTCCATCATTGTCGTTGGTCGTTTTTTATTTTGTCATTGACGTTTGTTTCTGTCTCTCGGTTATTCCACGCCCTCGTTCTTCAGCTGTGCGACCCAGGCGTCGATGCGTCCGTCGGTCTTGTCGTCTTCGTTGACTTCGTCGAGTGCCAGACCGACAAACTTGCCGCCGCTCTCTGCCGCCGAATCATCGTAGGTATAGCCGGAGGCATCGACCTGACCGACAAACGTGCAGCCGGTGGCTGCCAGACCATCGTGGATTTCGCCCATGGCACTGCAAAACGTGTCGCTGAACGACGAGGAGTCGCCGCAGCCGAACAATGCTACTTTCTTGCCTGTCAAGTCCTGACACTTCAGCTGGTCGAGAAAGTCGTACCAGTCGTCTTGCAGCTCGCCGGCGCCCCATGTGGAGGTGCCGAGCAGCAACGCGTCGTAGCCCACGGCATCGGCGGCTGTGGCCGACCCTACATTGTGCACGTCGGCGGAGGCTACGCCGAGTTTCTTCGCTATTCGCTCTGCAACAGCCTCGGTAACACCTGTTGTTGAGCCATAAAAAATACCAATTTTCATCTTCGTGTAGTTTAATTGTTCATTGTTGTTTTTCTGGTCGTAAAATTACGTCGGCGCATTGCCTTCTGCAATACCTAAATCAGCGTAATTTGACCGCTGCGGCATACCTATCATTTTGTGAAAATTTGATAACAAGGCAGTCTGTCAACGCTTTACAGCCAACAATCGACCCTGTCGGAGAGCGTGGCGGCAAGGCGCAGACCGGATAGCGTCCGGGCGGCGTTGTCGCGGAATTGCATGGCAAGACTCTCGCGGGCGGCATAGCAGCTGGCAAGCACCGACTGTGCGACGTAGCGCTCTGCATAGCGGCGCAGGCTCTGGGCGGTGCCGACGCCGTCAACGGTCAGCGACAGCGTGTAGGTGGTGTCGCTGTCGGAGGGAATCGAAAACGATTGGCTGTCTACGATGCTCGCGAGTTCGCCGGCAAGACATAGCCAGGCGTTGAGGCAATAAACGCCGAGCAATCGGCGGTTGTCGGACGAGATTACTGCCGGACGGCTGTCGCGGCCGCTCATCAAGGCGAGGCACGCACTCTCGGCATAAACTGTTTTAAGCACTTGCTCAATGTCAATTGAAATTGTGATTTTTCGTGTGTTGTTCATTGTCTTTTTTTAATTGTAAAGGTTATCAAGATTAGTGTTGTTGCAGCCGCAAGCAATGCGGCAAGCGAAAGTCGGTAGCGCGTAGGCAGCCGGCGCGTCGATGTGGTCTGCTCTGTCGTCCCGATGCTCACGCCTGTAGCTGCCACCGTCACTGTGTCGGTGCGCTCCTCGGCTGCAAGCCGGCGGTGCCGGCTTATGCTTCTCACGGCTTGACGGCCTGTCGAGTCGGGGGCAAAGAAGTTTATCTCAACGGTTTCCGATGCCTCTTTCGCCGATGCCGTGGTGCGGCGTGTGGCGGCGACGCTGTCGGCCGTTTCCGTGTGTGTATGCAATCCCGCAGTGCTCTCCACTGCCCTATGGCTGTGGCACGAGGATAGGCTAAACAGTGAGGCTACGATGATTGCTGCGGTTGTGTGTTTCATGGTAGATGATTTTTGAAGCTTGTTTTTTCGACAGGAAGTAGCGTGACGCTTTTTGTTCGGCAAGCACTGTCGCCACGGCTTCGGCAATCGTGCATTTGCGCCTGTGCATGACGCGCCTGACGTGGAGGCTTATCTCCTCCCACATCTGACGCTTCAGTTTACTCCGGCGGGAGCATGGCTTGCCGTCGCGCACCATCTGATACATCATTCGCAACGCGTAGTCGTAACTCACGTCGTAGCGTGGTGTGCCGCCGCGGAGCGCACGGTCTATCACGTTGTAACGGCTGTCGTAGCGGTTGGTTTCGATGGCTTTCTTCAGGCTGCGTTGCCAGTTTGCCATCAGTTCTTGGTTTCTCATGATTTTGTGCTCAAACATAATTCTCGGTTTTGATTTGTGTGTTTTTCTTGGAAATCTGATGCGAAGATAATACACAAAATGGCGATTTGCAAATATTTTATTGGCTTTTTACCAATAAATTTCCTAAATCTCTTATACTCAGTCGCACAGCAGACACGGCGTGGCGCAAAAAAACGGGAAGCATACCGCCTCCCGCCACGTTTATTGTCTTATTTTTTCTTTTTAAGCTTGTTCAAGCCGCTTTTTAATCCTGACTTAACCTTTTTTGTGGCTTTGTCCACAGGATTGCTCGATGTCGACGACGACGACGAACTGCCGCCTCCGTTTTTGGCTTCATACTCTTCCCAGTATTTACTCTGTTCAGCCTCGGTTCCACAAACGATTTTCCGTCCGTTTGCTTTACCTTTCTCGTAAGAAATCTGCACTACGGTCTGTCCCTTGTCGTTCTTCTTCATTATCACACTGTGAGTAAAAGACGAATTATCATAGCAGTCAAACGTTTCCGTATTTCCCGATTTCTTATAGTTTTTCACTGTCAGCTCATCATCTCCACAAGAGTCAGGAATGTATTTTTTAGCCTCACGGTCAAGGATAAACCAACTGGTTTCAGGCTGATCCTCATGTCCCTCCTCATAAAGGAAATAATACTTTTGTTGAGCGGCATACGCTCCAACTGCCGACAACAACAAAGCGGCAGCACTCATTAGAATTTTCTTCATAGTTCTTTTTTTATTAAGTTATTTCATCACTTTCATCACCTTATAGCCCACCTTCACTACGTAGACCCCCGAAGGCAGGACAACCATCTGCTTCTCCGCTCCGTCGCGGCTTGCATAAACCTCTCTTCCGCCGGCATCGTAGACCGCCACATCGGCGCCTTCCGGATTTTCAACCGCCACGCCGTCGGCTGTGGCATAAGCGCGCGCCGCAGAGGCCTTCAATGCGCACACTGCGCCTTCCTGCTTCACCTCAACGAGGTCGCTGTAGTTAGAATCATCGAGTTCCGACCCTGACGACAACCGCTTCAGCGAGGCCACCTGATACCAATACACATCGCCTGCCACCTTGTCGCCTGTCGCGACGTCGTGGCTCGACACGTCGCCTGTTTCCACAAAGTCGTAGACAAGCATAGCCTCGTCGCCAGCCTTCATAGGCTGGCTGATTGTCATATTGTCAAAATATGCGTTACTGTCGCCACCAACCATATCCAGCTCCACATAGCAGCCCTGGATTCCGCCGTCGAGCTCAAGCGTATAGTCTGCCCACTCCTTGGTCAGCTCCACCTTGCCCACCTTGCCGAGTGCGTATGAGGGTCCTGCCATCAGATGTTCAGTGGCGAAGACGGCTACAGTGGCTGTGCCGGTGGTTTTCGCGCGGAACGTCACCGTAAACTTGCCGTTGTTGTTCTGCAAGCTGTACATCGGCGACATGAGCATTCCGTTCTGCTCTGCCGACTTTTTGTTGTAAAGTCCAAAAACGCCATGGCATGAATATGCGCCATAGACATACCAGTTGCTGCGGTTGGTGTAGCCGTCGAGCCATCCCCAACCTATGTCGAACGGACTCTCGATGGAGCCGTATTTGAATCCGCTGAAATCATCGTTGTAGAAATAGTAGGTTTCATCAGCCGGCGCTTTGTGGCGGATATATGTGTAGACGGTGTAGCAGTTGGCTCCTGAGACCTTTTCCCAATTAGCAGTAAACCCGGCATCGCTGACGTTGGTGGCCGGCTTGACAACAGGCACTGGCAATCCATGCGCCAGCTTCTGAGGTCCACGCTGGGGCGCGGACACTCCTGCCATCGCAGCCGCGGCAACGAGAAGCATCGCTGTCAACAAGTAAATTTTATTCATAAAGCGGTTTTTGTTATGTTGCCTAAATATTTTTCCTATTACAATTACAAAATTACATAAAACATTGACATTCCAATACTTTTTTTCAAAAAAAAGTGTGCCGGAACAATCCGTCCGGCACACTCGTCAAATATGCAATTCCGTTTTTTCTATCTTACAATGGTCTTTACTACCTTGTCGCCTACGCGGACAATTACAAATCCTTGGCAATCAACAGCGTTCTCGCCCTGATGTGCCTGGAACGATGCTACAACGCGGCCGTATGCGTCAACAACGGTGACTGGGGCTGCCTCTGCCGCATCGACAACGAGACGTCCGTTGCGGGCGAACACTTTGAATCCTGCGGCTGCAACATCGGCTACACCGTCTGCTCCACCAACTACAATTTCGTTGGATGCACCAGAATAAACCACATCGTCCATACCAACGGCTGTGATTGTGCTGGCGCTTGCCACTACTTTGTAAGAATATTCCGTGTTGGCCGCCGGCTCATAAGTGAATTTCGCCGACAGTCCGGTTGTCTCAACCTGCTGGGCCACGGTACGCACCTTGTCGCCTGCCTTGGTCTTCTGAGTAATCACTACATCGTCAAAATGCACCTCGCTGGTACCTCCGTAAGAGAAGCGGATAAACGTGCCTTTCGCGCCTTTGGTAAACATTGTGCCGTAGTTCTTGAACGCGCCCTCGTCGAGTTCGATTTCCGCGCTCTCAAGCACTGTGGTCTCGTTGTTTGCCTGTGTCAGAAGGTCTACTGTAACTTTTTCTCCGGTCTTGTATTTTCCGCTGTCGCCTGCGGCTGCGGTAAAGTCTACAAACACCACCCCGCCATTGCCGCTGAGGTCAAGAGACGGCGTTACAAAGAACGCACTTCCAAACATCGGCCAAAGCACAAGGCTTCCGCCACCGAAAGCGTATGTCGATGCATACCAACCTGGTGTGTGGGTGTAAGCGTCGAGGTTGTCTGGGTCTTTTGATGGAAGATCAATCAAATCAAACGATCCTTTCGTGATGCCCGCGAAATCTTCGTTGAGAATCTCTGTGTCGCTGTCCTCCGTAAGAGTTATGGTCTTATAAAGAGTTGCTGTGTAGGTGTCTGCGTCGGGAACGGCTGTCCAGTTGGCTGTGAAGCTGTTGGTGGTCACGTCGGTTGCCGCGAGTGCGGTCGGAGCTGCCAGGCTTTCAACGTGCTTGATAACTTCCGACTCGTTCGACTCTGTAGAAACGTTTGTGCCTCTTTTGGCAACAACCACAAAGTAATATTTCAACGTGTTGTCGTCCACTGTGACAATCACGCGGTTGCCCGATGTGTCGCCTTCCGGAAGCGGCTCTGCGTCGTAGGTCTTGACGTTGATTCGGTTGCCTTTGGCATCCTTGTTGTAGACCGACACGGTGTAGCCTGTTGCGTTTGGCACAGAAAGCCAGCGTGCCGAGAATGTTGTGCCGTCATAGTCTGTCGGACGCAGGGATGTTGGTGAAGGCACCACTTCATCGCCCTGTTCAATCTTCAGATAATCAATAAAGAACGGGGTGGAATAAAGGCTCGCTGAAGAAATCGACAATGCTCCGGGAAGTCCCTTGTCTGTTACAATAACAAAATCATGCCATTCTCCGTCCTCGAAATAAGGGGAACTCAATTTCGTGTCGCCGGCCTTGATGTTGATCATGTTGCCGTACTCTGTCCACGATTTCACACGCAATGTGATGCGGATATTACCATCCTTTGCATCCAGGTCCAAATCGGGAGTAGAAATCGAATGCGGGTCGAAATCAAGCACATCGGTTGTGCCGACAAACAGTGAGCCGCCAGCTTCGTAGATTGCATCACCCGTCCATCCAAGCAACACATCGCCAAGCTTTCCGCTCGCTGCGATGTCCACATTCCCTGGCTTGCTTGTTGTGCCATCCGTAAACTGGTTGAAATCTTCCTCAAGCACCACTCCGGCATTTGCCAGCGGCGCCGCTCCAAGCAGCGCTGAGGCTGCGAGAAATCCAAATAGTAAATTCTTCTTCATCTGTTTTAATTTTTAGGTTATCGTTTCCAGACAGCAACAAAGTTACACATTATTTCTTCATTCGCAATCTTTTTTTTACAAAAATCGCCTTTCTGGTTAATTTTTTCTATAAGAACCTTCCCAAACCGTAATTCCGACGCCAAACACACCATTTTAAACGGTTGTTAATAACTTTTTTTCAATCTATTACGCTACTTTTATAAATAATGTCTACCTTTACCACCTAATTAGGTATGGAAGAAGATTTTTTATGGTAATGAAAGAGGAACTACCTGTGTATCATATCCCTGCATTGGCGCCGGAAACAATCCAAGGGCTCGACATAAAGCCCGACGGCACATACGTCGACGTGACATTCGGAGGAGGAGGTCACTCGCGCGCCATCATGTCGTGTCTCGGACCTAATGGTCGGCTGTTCAGTTTCGACCAAGACATGGACGCTTATGCAAACCGGATTGACGACAACCGGTTCACGTTTGTGCATGGAAACTTCCGATACCTGCGTAATTTCCTTCGTTTCTACAATGCGCTGCCTGCCGACGGCATCCTCGCCGACCTCGGCGTGTCGTTCCATCACTTCGACGACGGAGAGCGCGGTTTCTCGTTCAGATACAGCGACGGCGTTCTCGACATGCGCATGAACCGCGACAACGACCTTGACGCGCGACGCGTGGTAAACGAATACGACGCCGAACGGCTGACCACGATTTTCCGCCTTTACGGCGAGCTGAAGAATGCCAAACGAATGGCTGACTGCATCGTGAAGGCAAGGGCTTCGAAGGACATTGTCACTATCGCCGACCTGCTGAACGTGGTACGACCGCTTATAAACCCTCGTCAGGAGAAAAAAGAACTGGCGCAAGTGTTCCAGGCTTTGCGTATGGAGGTGAACCACGAAGTCGACGCGCTTCAGGAGTTTCTCGAGCAGACGCTAACGGCTATACGCCCGGGCGGACGACTCGCTATAATAACATACCACAGCATCGAGGACCGCATGGTGAAAAATTTCATGCGCAGCGGACGCATCGACGGCAAAGTGGAAACCGACTTCTTCGGACGCCGGCTGTCGCCTATAGCGCCGCTGTCGGGAAAACCGATTGTTCCGTCTGACGAGGAGGTGGAACGCAATCCGCGCGCACGCAGCGCAAAACTGCGTTTAGCGATAATTGGAAAGGAGGACGAGTGATGGCCGACGAGCAGAAACCCAAGAAATCGTCCAGTCTGCTGAAGCGCATATACCGCGGGCAGTGGCTTTCCGTAAAAGACTACAAACGCAACATAATCGGCGTTGTGGTTGTTGTAGCCATGTTCATCATCTACATCTCTTTCAAATTCGATGTGCAGATGAAAATCGCCCAAATAATACACCTGGGCGAGGTGCTCGCAAACGCCAAGACAAACATGGTCAACGCTTCTTCGGAATACAGCAGCAAAATCCGCGAGAGCGAGCTGACCCAAAAGCTCGACACTCTTCACATGTACCTGAAAGTTGCCGAGCAACCGCCATATTATCTGGACTCTTCAAACGACACTGACGATGGAGAAGAAAAAGAAAAGTAAAATACAGCAGGGCATGCTCAACCGCTACCGCATGATATTCATTATCATTGCGCTTTTTGCAATCCTCATTGCCACTATGCTTTTCAAAACAACGGTTGTCGACGCTCCTCTCTGGAACGAGAAGGCTGCGGGAACGCTTGTGAGCGGCGACTCCATCACGCCCGAACGTGGAAAGATTCTTGCTTCCGACGGGTCGATTCTGTCAGTGAGCGTGAGATACTATATGGTGAGACTCGACTTGCGCTCGCCAAACTTCAAGCCTGAGGCCATCGACTCGCTGCTGCCGCAGCTGTGCTCTCAGCTCGAATCGCTGCACACACAGCCCCAACGCACGGCTGCTCAATGGAAGGCGCTGTTTGACAATGAAATAAAAAAGGAAAAGAGCAACCGGTCGCGCACTTTCCTCATTTCAAAGAAAATGACAAAAGCCGAGCTCGACACGCTCCGCACGTTCGCTTATCTGAACTCCCGAAACGGCAGGACAATCATAACCGCGCAGTCGCTCGACTGCCGCGAGAAGCCGTTCGGACGCATGGCGGCTCGAAGCATCGGCAACATCAACGATTTGAAGCACGGGACGTCGGGTCTGGAGAAGGAGCTTGACTCGCTGCTATACGGCAAGCCGGGCGTCAAGAAGAAGGTGCAGCTGACCACTGCGATAAAGGAGTGGGAGGACATCGCCGCCATCAACGGATACGACATCCTGACCACTATCGACGTGCAGATTCAGGACATCCTCGAAACGGAGCTTTACAATATGTGCGTCGAGCAGGAACCGGAATGGGCGACTGCTGTGCTGATGGACGTGAAGACGGGCGACATCAAAGCCATTTCCAACCTGTCGTGGAACGAAACCGCACACGACTATATCGAGACCGTAAACCACGCTGTGCGCTCATGGGAGCTTGGCTCGGTGATGAAGCCAATATCGCTTGCCATCGCAATCGAAGACGGTTTTGTGCATGCAAGCACTCCCGTCACAATCGGTGCGAGCTTCCCATACGCCCAGGCAAGGCCTATCACCGACACCCACTCCATCGGAGCGAACCCGACGGTGACCGAGGTGCTCGCCGGATCAAGCAACATCGGAACTGCGCGGATAATCACGAGCCACTATGGAGAAAAGCCATGGGAATTCCGTAAACGCCTTGAGGAAATCGGTTTCTTCGAATCGCTCAACATCGGAATCTCCGGCGAGAGCAAACCCACAATACAACCGCTCGGAAGCCCCGACAAGAGGATGGAGAACCCTTGGCGCATCAATCTGTCGCGTTGCTGCTACGGATATGCCGTGCAACAGTCGCCGGTCACCAACCTTGCAATCATCAACGCCATCGCAAACGACGGAAAGTTTGTGCGCCCGCGGCTTGTTAAGGAGCTGTGGCGAAACGACTCGCTGATAAAATCAAACCCGGTGTCATACGTGCGGAAACAGGCATTCAGCCCGAAGACGGCAAGCGAGGTGCGGTCAATGCTGCGAGCTGTGGTGTGGAGCGACCGCAAGGGTGTGCCTACGGCACCGCGGCTGCAAAACAACTTCGTGGAGATTGCCGGAAAAACCGGAACCGCACGCATCATGGAGCCGGGCGTGGGATACACAAACAAACTCCGGGTGACGTTTACCGGCTTCTTCCCTTACGACAAACCGATGTATTCATGCATCGTGGTGTTCAACGCTCCCCGCATACGCAGCGCGCAGCTGGTGAGCGGACGGGTGCTTATGAACACGGCCTTGAAGATGTATGCACGGGGGATGCTCGGCAACAAATCCGACTTCCGAAAAGAGGACGACAACACACACCGCGCACCTACCCTGATGGCGATGAGCAGCGACAAGACCACAAGAGTGCTGAGCCAGATGAAGGCTAAGTCATATTCCCAGATGAAAAGCAAGGGAAACGAGAAAGGAATGGTGCCCAACGTTTTAGGAATGGGACTGCGCGATGCCGTGGCAACTCTTGAACGCTGCGGTGTGACTGTGACAAAAATAAGCGGATCGGGCTATGTGACCCAGCAGATTCCTGCCGCCGGCTCTCCGCTAAGAAAAGGAACGAAAGCAACTTTGCATTTAAATAATTGATTATATATGAGCAAGATTTTATCTCAATTATTGTCAAGAATTAAAGCGGTCAGCATCACCGGTGCTACCGACAAGGAAATCTCAAGCATCGAGAGCGACTCGCGGAAGATTACGCCGGGCGCCTTGTTTGTAGCCGTGCCGGGCGTCACCGTCGACGGACATAAATTCATCCCCGACGTGGTGAAGGCTGGGGCGACGGCTGTGGTATGCCAGACGCTGCCCGATGTGCTCGACAGCGATGTGACATATATAAAGGTGGAATGCTGCGCCTCGGCGCTGGGATTCCTCGCCTCGGAATGGTACGACAACCCTACCGACAAGCTGAAGCTTGTCGGCGTAACCGGAACAAACGGAAAGACCACCACCGCCACGCTGCTCTACGAGATGCTGCGGATGATGGGCTACAAGACCGGTCTGTTTTCAACCGTCTGCAACTATGTTGACGGACGTGCGGTGCCTGCCACACAGACCACTCCCGACCAGCTGACGCTCAACCGCTTGATGCACGAAATGGTGGAGGGAGGTTGCGAATATGCGTTTATGGAAGTGAGCTCGCACGCTGCCGACCAGCACCGCATCGACGGTCTGCGTTTCCGCGGTGCAATCTTCACCAACCTGACGCGCGACCACCTCGACTACCACAAGACTGTCGACGCATATATGAGGGCGAAAAAACGGTTTTTCGACATCCTCCCTGCCGACGCGTTCGCTCTGGTAAACGCCGACGACAAGGCTGGACAGTTCATGCTGCAGAACACCGCCGCAAAGAAATACACATATTCGCTGCGCTCGCAGGCCGACTTCCGTTGCAAAATCATCGAGAGCCGACTCAACGGAACGCTGCTCAACATTGACCGCCACGAAGTGGAGGTGCTGTTCACCGGACGATTCAACGCCTACAACCTGCTTGCCGTCTACGGAGCCACTCGCCTGCTCGGTTTCGACGAGGAGCGCACATTGGTCGACATGAGCCGGCTGGTGCCTGTTGCCGGACGATTCCAGACTTTTGAGTCGCCGCGCGGCTACACGGCAATCGTCGACTATGCCCACACTCCCGACGCTTTGGTCAACGTGCTTTCGACCGTGCGCGACGTGGTGGGAACTCGAGGCAACATAATCACCGTTGTCGGCGCCGGCGGAAACCGCGACCGTGGCAAGCGTCCAATCATGGCGAAAGAGGCTTCACGACTGAGCGACAAGTTGATACTCACTTCCGACAACCCACGCTTCGAGAATCCCGACGACATCCTCAACGATATGGTAGAGGGGCTTGACGCCGAAGACCGCAGGCGCATGCTGCGCATCGCCGACCGTCGCGAGGCTATCCGCACCGCGGCTCAATTTGCCCAAAAGGGCGACGTGGTCGTGATTGCCGGCAAAGGACACGAGAACTATCAGGAAATCTGCGGAGTGAAGCACCATTTCGACGACAAGGAAGTGGTACAGGAGATTTTTAACGAAGAAAAAGAATTACAACAATAAACAATGCTTTATCATTTATTCGATTATCTACAGCAATTCAACGTGCCCGGCGCACGCCTGTTTGAATATCTGACCTTCAGGTCGGGTATGGCGTTGATATTGTCAATCCTCATCGCCACAATCGTGGGTCGGCACATCATCGACCGTCTGCAAATGATGCAGGTGGGCGAGATTGTGCGCAACCTCGGACTTGAGGGACAGATGAGCAAGACCGGCACACCGACAATGGGCGGCGTGATCATCATCATCGCCATTATCGTGCCATGCCTGCTGCTTGGCGACTTCACAAACGTCTACATGATTCTGATGGTGGTGTCAACACTGCTCTTCGGACTGCTCGGCTTCCTCGACGACTACAAGAAACTCGCCAAGCACAACAAGGACGGCTTGGCTGGCAAGTTCAAGATTGTAGGTCAAGTGGGAGTGGGTCTGATGGTCGGACTGACAATGTATCTCAGCCCCGACATCGTGGTGCGCGAGAACATCGAGACTCAAAACACTGCCAACCACCAGATTGAGGTGACCTACAAATCGCAGGAAGAGAAGCAGCCAATCACCACAATCCCGTTTGTGAAAGGCAACAACATGAACTATGCGTGGTTCACCAAATGGATGGGCGACAACGCCGAGACCGGCGGCTGGATATTGTTTGTCCTCGTGACAATCTTCGTGGTGGCGGCTGTGTCAAACGGAGCCAACCTAACCGACGGCATCGACGGACTCGCAACTGGCACATCGGCAATCATCGGAGTGGCGCTCGCCATCATGTGCTATCTCGGAGGCAACATCATCTACTCGTCCTACCTAAACATAATGTATATCCCAGGCAGCGGCGAGCTGATGGTCTACGCAGCGGCATTCATCGGCGCGCTGGTGGGCTTCCTGTGGTACAACGCCTACCCTGCACAAGTGTTTATGGGCGACACCGGCAGCCTTACGCTCGGTGGCATCATCGCCGTGTTCTCAATCCTGATCCGCAAGGAGCTGCTCATCCCAATCCTCTGCGGAATCTTCCTCGTTGAAAACCTGTCGGTGATTCTTCAGACAGCATATTTCAAATACACCCGGCGCAAGACCGGCACCGGACGGCGCATCTTCAAGATGGCTCCGCTCCACCACCATTTCCAGAAACAAGGCACAGGCGACAAGGGCGTGCTTTGGCAGCATCCGTTCAATGCCATCCCTGAGTCGAAAATCACCGTAAGATTCTGGATTATTGGCATATTTCTTGCAATATTGACATTTATAACTTTAAAAATACGATAATGACTCGAAGAATTGCAGTGCTTGGCGGAGGAGAAAGCGGCGTAGGCGCCGCGGTCCTCGCAAAAGTAAAAGGAATGGACGTTTGGCTTTCCGATTTTGGAAACATTGCCGACAAATACAAGGCACGTCTTGACGAGTACTCTATCAACTGGGAAGAAGGCCACCACACCGAGGAGTGCATCCTTGCCGCCGACGAGGTGGTGAAAAGTCCGGGCATCCCCGACACAGCGCCCATCATCCAGAAAATAAAGGCTAAAAACATCCCGGTGATTTCGGAAATCGAATTTGCCGGACGCTATACCGATGCGAAAATGGTATGTATCACGGGTAGTAACGGCAAGACAACAACCACAATGCTTACCTACCACATCCTCAAGGACGCCGGCTTGAACGTGGGCCTGGCTGGAAACGTGGGGACAAGCCTCGCATATCAGGTGGCGACAGCCAACCACGATGTCTACGTGATTGAGCTGAGCAGCTTCCAACTCGACAACATGTATGACTTCAAAGCCAACATCGCCGTGCTGCTCAACATCACTCCCGACCATCTTGACCGCTACAACTATGAGATGCAGAATTATGTGAACGCAAAGTTCCGCATTCTCCAGAACCAGACAAAAGACGACTCGTTCATCTATTGGGAGGACGACCCTGTGATTGCCGAGCAGCTCAACCACATCAACGTGGAGGCTCAGATGCTGCCGTTCTCTGAGCACAACGAGGAAGGCGCCAGAGCATACTGCGACGGCGACACACTGGTGTTCAATGCCGCCGAAGGCACCGACTTCGAGATGCCTGTCGACGAGCTCGCCCTCAACGGTCTGCACAACCTCTACAACTCTATGGCCGCAGGTCTGTCGGCATCGCTGCTCAACATCAAGAAGGACGTAATCCGCAAAGCCTTGTCCGACTTCCAGTCGGTTGAGCATCGTCTGGAATACGTTGACACCATCAACGGCATCCGCTACGTTAACGACTCCAAAGCCACCAACGTAAACTCTTGCTGGTATGCGCTTGAGAGTATGAAAACGCCTGTGGTTCTGATTCTTGGAGGCAAAGACAAAGGCAACGACTACTCGGAAATCGAAAAATTTGTCACCGACAAAGTTTCAGCCATCGTGTGCATGGGCAAGGACAACGAGAAAATCAAGACATTCTTCGCCGGGAAAGTCCCCGTGATAGCCGACACCCACAGCATCGGCGACGCGGTGAGCGAGGCTACACGCCTTGCCAAGAGCGGCGACACTGTGCTGTTGTCGCCATGCTGCGCAAGTTTCGACCTCTTCAAGAGCTACGAAGACCGCGGACGTCAATTCAAAGACGAAGTCAGAAAACTTAAGAAATAACAGAAACGGAGGCATCACGTTATGGCTGAAGCAACGACAAACGCCAAAGTCGGCAAACCCGACACCTACATCCTCGGCATCTATATCACACTGTTGGTGATATCGGTGGTGGAAAGTTACAGTGCGTCGAGCCGCGAGATAAAAAACGACTTGATGGAACCAATGGTCAGACAGCTTACGTATCTTGCCATCGGTGTGGTGACGATGATTGCCTGCTCGCGCATAAACTACACCAAATATGTCAACTACGGCAATGTGTTCAGCCTCATTGCCATCGGCTTGATGCTGTTTGCAGCATTCTTCGGCAAAAACATCAACGGGGCGCAACGTGCCGTGCACCTTCCCGGCTTCACTATACAACCGGCGGAACTCGCCAAGGTTGCAATCGTGTTTCTGCTGTCGCTGGTGATGGCAACCAACATCGACCACAAACAAGGACGCATCAAGGACAGGGGACTATGGATATCGGCGGTAATCGTCGGAATGTTCGGCAGCCTCCTCGTGATGCAAGGCATGACCAACACATTGCTGTTCGTCCTTATCAGCCTGTCGCTTATCATCATAGGCAAGGTGAGCGGAAAGGCTTTCATGCGCGCCGTGCTTTTATTCAGCGTTGTGGTCGCCATTCTGTTCGGCATAAAAAGCTGCGCCGAGGCAAACACCCTCTCCGACCCGGAAAAAGCGGAAACGGAGCAGACAGAACAGGCAGCCAAGGCCACCACGCCGCGCGCCAGCACATGGGACGCCCGTATGGACCGCTTCTTCGAGCGATTCCGCACCCCGCTCTATGAGCAGAAGATAACCGATAAGAACGACCAGGAGATGTACTCATACATGGCACAGGCCCACGGAGGCATCACTGGCGTGTTGCCGGGCAACTCCCGCGAGTGCAGCCGTCTGCCTCTGGCATTTTCCGACTATGTGTTCTCTATCATCGTGGAGGAACTCGGACTGTTCGGCGGCCTGTTTCTGATCGGACTGTTCTTCACCCTGCTGATGCGCGCCGGAAACATCGCGCGCAAGTGCAACCGCGCCTACCCAGCCTTCCTCGTGATGGGAATGGCAGTGATGGTGGTGCTTCAGGCCTACTTCCACATGGCAATCAACACAGGAGTGTTTCCCGTGTCGGGACAGCCGCTGCCGTTGATTTCCAAAGGCGGCACGTCGGTGCTGGTGATAAGCATCGCCTTCGGAGTGATGCTCAGCGTAAGCCGCACGGCAACACAGACAAGCGCCGAGAAAGACGTGCGCAAGGAGAAGGAGGCTCTGCCTGAAAGCATGCGCGCCGCCAACCCGACACGCAACGACTAACGGCTTTTATAAACTATTGAACAACAAGACGTTTTATCAAGATATGAAAAAACAATTGAATGTACTTATCAGCGGTGGCGGCACCGGCGGACACATCTTCCCGGCGCTGTCGATAGCCAACGGCATCAAGGAACGCCGTCCGGATGCCAACATCCTCTTTGTCGGTGCAGAAAACCGTATGGAGATGGAGAAGGTGCCGGCGGCAGGCTACAAAATTGTTGGTCTGCCCGTCAGCGGTTTCGACCGCAAGCATCTGCTGCGCAACGTCAAAGTCGTTGCCCGGCTGCTGAAAAGTATGCATCTGGCAAAAAAGATTCTCCGCGACTTCAAGCCCGACATCGCCATCGGCGTGGGCGGATATGCCAGCGGACCAATGCTTAAGGAGGCACAAAAGAAAGGCATTCCGACGCTCATACAGGAGCAGAACTCCTACGCCGGAGTGACCAACAAGCTGCTCGCACAGAAAGCCAACGCTATATGCGTGGCATACGAAGGCATGGAACGCTTCTTCCCTGCCGACAAAATCCTCGTCACGGGCAACCCCGTGAGACAGAACATCCTCAACTGCACGCTCACGCCGCAACAGGCAAGGCAGAAATTCGGACTCGACCCCGACCGACGCACAATCCTCGTGGTGGGAGGCTCGCTCGGCGCCCGCACCGTCAACAACTGCATCGCCGCGGCTCTCGACACGATAAAAGCCGACTCCGAGGTGCAACTGATCTGGCAGACCGGCAAAATCTACGATGAGCAGGCACGCGCCACAATGCAGGAGAAACAACCCGGCAACGTGGTGCAGCAGGCTTTCGTGTCGAATATGGACGAGGCATACCGCGCCGCCGACCTTGTGGTGTCGCGTGCGGGAGCAAGCTCCATTTCCGAACTGCAGCTGCTCGGCAAAGCCTCACTCCTTGTGCCGTCGCCCAACGTAGCCGAGGACCATCAGACAAAAAATGCGATGGCACTCGTCGACCACGGTGCGGCAGTGATGGTGCGCGACGCCGAAGCCGCCGACAAGCTTATGCCCGAGGCGCTCGCCCTTGTGAAAGACGACGCCAAGCTGCAGAAATTGTCGGCCAACATCTCCAAAATGGCATTGCGCAACGCCGTCGGCGACATCGTTGACCGCGTAATGCAAATCGTTGAACAATAAAAACCAAACAAAGACTATGGCAGAAAAAAAACAATATAAAAGCGTATATTTTGTGGGAGCCGGAGGCATAGGCATGGCGGCTCTCGTCAGATACTATCTATCAAAAGGGCTTAAAGTGGCTGGCTACGACCGCACACGCACTGCCCTCACCGACGAACTGACAGCCGAAGGCGCCGAAATCACCTACGACGATGCGGCAGAGCTGATTCCCGGCTATTGCCGCGACAAGGCGACCACACTCGTGGTCTACACCCCCGCGGTGCCGTCGACCCATCCCGGGCTCACATATTTCCGCGACGGCGGATTTGACGTGATGAAACGCGCCCAGGTGCTCGGACTGCTCACCCACGACTCCAAGGGGCTCTGCTTCTCAGGCACACACGGCAAGACCACCACATCGAGCATGGCGGCACACATACTGCACTCCTCCGAGATAGGCTGCAACGCCTTCCTCGGCGGCATCCTGCGCAACTACGACATCAACTTCATGCTCAGCCCGACAAGCCCCTACACCGTCATCGAGGCCGACGAGTTCGACCGCTCATTCCACTGGCTCAACCCCTACATAGCAGTGGTTACAGCCACCGACCCCGACCACCTCGACATCTACGGCACAGAGGAGGCATATCTGGAAAGTTTCGCCCACTTCACCGAGCTAATCCAGCCCGGCGGCACACTCATCTGCCACACCGGACTGAAACTGCGTCCGCGCCCACAGCAGGGCGTCGCCGTCTACCACTACTCGCGCAACGAGGGCGACTTCCACGCAGAAAACGTGCGCAAGGGCGACGGCGAAATCGTGTTTGACTTCGTAAGCCCCAAAGGCACAATCAAAGACGTCAAACTCGGCGTGCCTGTCGACATCAACATCGAGAACGCAGTAGCAGCAATGGCAGTATGCCAGCTGGTAGGTGTGCCCGACGACGTGATGCGCAATGCCGTAGGCACATTCCTCGGTCCAAAGCGCCGCTTCGAGTTCTGGCTCAAAGAGTCCGGCAAAAACGGCAAAGTGATTATCGACGACTACGCCCACCACCCCGACGAACTCAAGGCAAGCATCCGCTCCGTCAAAGACTTGTATCCCAACCGCCGACTGACCGTAGTTTTCCAGCCGCACCTCTACACCCGTACCCGCGATTTCGCTCCGCAATTCGCCGAAGCCCTGTCGCTCGCCGACGACGTTCTGCTGCTCGACATCTACCCAGCCCGCGAGCTTCCGATACCCGGAGTGACGTCAGAAATCATACTTAAAGATATAAAATGCAAAAACAAAGCACTTTGCAATAAAAATTCTTTGGTAGAAACAATAAAAAATTATAATTTTGACGTACTTTTGACAGTTGGTGCAGGCGACATCTGCAACTATCTGCCCCAAATTTGTGAAGTGGTAAAGCAAAAACATTGAAAAAGTTACTGTTCTACATATCGACAATCCTGGTTGTTGCCTACGTCATAGGCTCATTCTTCTGGACCAGTGCCGCGCGGCGCGACGCCACGTGCAGCGGCATTGTCGTGACTGTGGAAAACCCCAACGACTCCATCCGGTTCATCACCGACAAGTTTATCCTGTCGGAAATGAACCGCCTCGGCTTCAATGTCAAGGGCAAACGCCTCGTCAACATCAGCGAGGAGCAGATTGAACGCACGTTCAACAAGCAATACTACGTGGAGCACGTGCAGTGCTACACCCGCAGCGACAACAGCCTGTGCATCGACCTGGAGCCGATACAGCCCGTGATGCGGGTTTTTGACGGCAACCAGTCGTACTACATCAACCGCGCCGGCAAGCACGTCCCAGCCAACGAAGGATTCTTCCTCGACGTGCCCGTCGTAAGCGGACATTTCAGCAAGCGGTTTCAGCCCACACAGCTTCTGCCGCTTATCGACTTCCTCTCCAGCCATCCCGAGGCAGACGAAATGGTTTCGGCAATCAACGCCGCCAACCCGCGCAACGTCTACATCATCCCCCAGATGGCAGGAATCACCGTGAACCTCGGCGACCTGACCGACCTTGACAAGAAATTCGCCAAGCTGAAGCGGTTCTATCAAGAAGTGCTGCCGGTGAAAGGATGGGACTTCTACGACACCATCACGCTGAAATGGCACGGACAGATTGTGGCAAGCAAACGCATCAACACGCCACGCCTGAAGATACAGCAGGACGTAAGCCTCGGCCACGAGGAGTCGCCCGACCCGCTGGTGTCGGTAGCAGTCAGCGAAGTTTCCGACACCACACGCAAACATACGATTACACCAAAACAGCCATAAAGATATGGAAGACAAGAAATACATAGTAGCCCTTGAGATTGGCAGTTCACACATCGCCGGAGTGGTGGCAAGCGTCACAGCGCCCGGCAATGCGACAATTGTGTGCTATCACGAAGTGCCGATTCTGGACTGTGTCAGATACGGCAGCATCGTCAACGTCGACGAGGTGTGCAGCAAGACAAACGACCTGCTCTACCGTATCAAGAACGACAGCCGAGTGGCTCCACGCCAGATAGACAGCGTGTATCTCGCCTTTGGCGGACGCTCGCTCCACACAGAGAAAATAGAGATTGACCGCGACCTCAACGAAGATGTCCCCATCAGCCGCGAATTCATCGATTTGCTGAAAAAAGAGGCTTCGGCAGGGCTCGACAGCAAAAATATTGTCGCAGTGCTTCCGCGCGAGTATGAGCTCGACGGCAGCACCGTGGCAAACCCCATTGGCTCGATTGGACAACATCTGCACGCCGTAATGAACGTTGTGCTGTGCCGTCCGCAGATGCGCCGCAACCTCCAGATGGTGTTCGACCGTATGAAAATCCGCATCAACGACTTCATCATCACCCCGATAGCCGCCGCACAGTCGATGCTCACCAGCGAAGAGCGCCGTCTTGGCAGCGTCTACGTTGACCACGGAGCAGAGACAACGACCGTTGCCGTCTACAAAAACAACAGCCTTCTGTATCTCAACGTGCTGCCGATGGGTTCACGCAACATCACCCGCGACCTCTGCTCGCTCAACCTTCTTGAGGAGCAGGCCGACAAGATAAAACGCAGCTACGGCGACGCAATGTCGGTTGGCGTAGACCTGCCCAACGCCGACATCTCGGGCGCATCGGCTCTCGACGTGTCAAACTACGTTTCGGCGCGCGCAGGTGAAATCATGGAGAACGTGTTCAACCAGCTGCAGTTTGCCCAGATGACCCCTGGCGACCTTGCCGCCGGCTTTGTCACCACAGGCCGCGGCATGCACTTGAAGCGTATGGCAGACCTTCTCAACAACATCTCCGACATGAAAGTGCGCACCGGCTTGTATCCGGGAGTTGACGAAGGCAAGGAGCTCTCCAAGATACCGCAGCTTCTGTCGGTAGTAGAGTGGATTTCCAACCAGCCGCAGGCGGCAAACTGCATGTCGATACCGGCGATGCCTAAGTATCCCGACGCCAACGAGCCAGCGCAACCGACCCATAAGCCTCAAGAGACTCCCGACGAGAAACCGAAGAAACCGAAAAAGCCAAGCTTCATCTCGCGCTTCATCAAACAAATGAGCGACGGCGTTGAAAAAACATTCGAAGATGCAGAAGACGAACAATAAAAACGAACGACTATGAGTGGCGAAGATATAGCAACCAAATCAACGATTTTCCCAACCGACGAACGCCAAGTGAGCAGTTTCAACGAAAACGGCTCGGCAATCATCAAAGTTGTCGGTGTGGGCGGCGGCGGCAACAACGCTGTCAACTATATGTATAAGCAAAATATCCCGGGAGTGTCGTTTGTTGTGACCAACACCGACCGCCAGGCTCTGCTTAATTCCCCGGTGCCGGAGCAGGTGCTTCTCGGACCGAACACATCCCGCGGTCTCGGCGCGGGCAACAAGCCAGAAAAAGCCAAAGCGGCGGCAGAGGAAAGCGCAGAGGAGCTCGCCGAACTCTTCGACGAGGACACAAAAATGGTGTTTGTCACCGCCGGTATGGGCGGAGGAACCGGTACGGGAGCATCACCTGTAGTGGCACGCATCGCACGCGAACGCGGCATGCTGACCGTGGGCATTGTCACGATACCATTCCTCTTCGAGGGCGAGAAAAAAATCATCAAGGCGCTTGAAGGCGCCGACGAGATGGGCAAATATGTAGACGCTATGCTGATTATCAACAACGAGCGTCTGACAGAAATCTACAGCGACCTGGAGTTTGACAACGCATTCGACAAAGCGGATGAAACGCTTACCGACGCAGCCCGAAGCATCTCCGAACTGATAAACTTCAAGGGAAAAATCAACCTTGACTTCGAGGACGTCAACACGACGCTCAAAGACGGCGGCACGGCAATCATCAGCACCGGATACGGTGAAGGCGAAAACCGAGTGACCAAAGCCATCGAGGACGCTCTCAACTCTCCGTTGCTGAAAAACCGCGACGTGCAGACGTCAAAGCGTTTCCTCTTCAACCTGTACTACTCGAAGAAATCCGAGCATCCGTTCATGATGGGCGAGGCCAACGAGATTACAGCGTTTATGAACAATTTCGCTAAGGATGTCGACGTGATTTGGGGAACGTCGGTCGACGACACTCTCGGCGACAAGGTGAAAATCACAATCCTTGCCTCCGGCTTCGAAATCAGCCTCAGCAACGAGACCACCTACAAGCCCAAGCCCCGGATTTTCGGCAAGCCGAAACAAGAGCCGGTAGCAGCCGACAACGACTCACGCATCTCCGCGGAATACGGCGAGGAGAAAGTGGCAGAGCGCAACCGCAAGAAAGCGAGCGCAAACTACATCCTGCTCACTCCGCAACAGATGGACAACGACACGCTGATCAACTTTATCGAGAAAACGCCGACCTTCCGCCGCGGCTCCGACAGCCGCCTGCGCGAAGAATGGCGCACGCTTGCCGAGTCGCAGGCTGAAATAGCCGAGCCGACACACATGGCACCGAAGCCCGCACAAGAAACAACGGGGCACAGAATGCGCGAGATTGAATTTGATTAAAAAAACTTTAAAACAACATATACAATTATGAACCTGTTTGATAAAGTAAGCGGCGACATCAAAACCGCAATGTTGGCACGCGACAAAGTGCGCCTCGAGGCGCTTCGCGGCATCAAAAAAGAATTTCTTGAGGCCAAGACCGCCAAAGGCGGCGATGGCGAACTGAGCGACGACGCCGCTCTGAAGATTCTCGCCAAGATGGTGAAACAGCGCAAGGAAAGCGCATCGATCTACACAGAACAGAACCGCGAAGACCTTGCCGGTGAAGAATTGGCACAGGCGGCAATCATCGAAGAGTATCTGCCCAAACAACTCTCCGAAGAGGAACTGACCGCCGCCCTGAAGGAAATCATCGCCCGTGTCGGCGCCACATCAGCCAAAGAGATGGGCAAGGTGATGGGCACAGCCTCCAAAGAGCTGGCAGGAAAGGCAGAAGGCAAGGCCATCTCGGCAAAAGTGCGCGAGCTGCTCGCATAATCAACAAGATATAAGAACTTTATAAGAACGAAAAAAGATGCTTACATTAGCTGCAATCAAAGAAAATCCACAAGAAATTGTGCGCCGCCTTGCGGTGAAACATTTCGATGCGGAAAAACTCATAAACGAGATTCTCGAACTCGACCAGGCACGCCGCACGGCGCAAGCCCGTTTTGACCAGAACGGCGCCGACCTCAACAAACTCGCCGCACAGATCGGAGCGTTGATGAAGTCGGGCAAGAAAGACGAGGCAGAAGGCGTAAAGGCACAGGTGGCAGAACTCAAAGCCGCCAACAAAGCCATTGAGGAAGAGGTGAAAAGCGCCGCCGACAAAATCACCGAGATTCTTCTCTCCATTCCAAACACCCCGTGCGCAATGGTGCCGGAAGGCAAGACAGCCGAGGACAACGTGGTAGAAAAGACAGGCGGTCAGATGCCCGACCTTCCGGAAGACGCCCTTCCCCACTGGGAACTCGCAAAGAAATACAATCTGATTGACTTCGAGCTCGGTGTGAAAATCACCGGCGCCGGTTTCCCAGTCTATTTCGGCAAGGGAGCGAAACTTCAGCGCGCGCTCATCCAATTCTTCCTCGACGAAGCCTCAAAGGCAGGCTATCTCGAGACACAGCCACCTTACGTGGTCAACGAGGCATCGGGCATCGGCACAGGTCAATTGCCCGACAAAGAGGGACAGATGTATCACTGCAACCTTGACAATCTGTATCTCATCCCGACAGCCGAAGTGCCTGTCACCAACATCTACCGCGATGTGATTTTCGATGAGAAAGACCTGCCGAAAAAGAACTGCGCATACTCAGCATGCTTCCGCCGCGAAGCCGGCAGCTACGGCAAGGACGTGCGCGGACTGAACCGTCTGCACCAGTTTGACAAGGTGGAGATTGTGCGCATCGAGAAGCCTGAAAACTCATACGCAGCGTTGGAAGAGATGAAAGACCACGTGCAGGGGCTGCTTGAGAAACTCGAGTTGCCATGGCACATTCTTCGCCTCTGCGGCGGCGACATGAGCTTCACATCGGCAATCACATTCGACTTCGAGGTGTTTTCAGCCGCACAGAAACGCTGGCTTGAGGTAAGCTCGGTTTCAAACTTCGAAAGCTACCAAGCCAACCGTCTGCACTGCCGCTACCGCGACGCCAACAAGAAGATGACGCTCTGCCACACGCTCAACGGCTCCGCTCTCGCCCTGCCGCGCATCATGGCTGCGCTGCTCGAGAACAACCAGACCCCGGAAGGCATCCGCATTCCGAAGGCACTCGTGCCTTACACTGGCTTCGACATCATCGACTAAGCGACAAACATATCTGCAATCCACTCTCGAGACTATGCGCGAGAGTGGCTTGCTTAATCCTATAAACCAACGTTTTTATGAAAAAATCTCTACTTGTTTCAACACTTGCCGTAGCCTTCTGCGCCATAGTTGCACTGGCAGGCACTCACAAAGTGAAAAAAATCATGGTGGACAACATTCAGAAATCCACCACAGTAAAGTCATTGAAATCCCTCAGCAAAGCTGGCGAGGCCGCTGACGAGACTCCGAATCTCCAAGTGCTTCTCGAAGAGGACTTCTCCAAATTCACCGCCGGAAGTGAAGCCACTCCCGACGCCACCGACGTGGCTGACGCAACAACCGGATATATCGCCGACGAGTTGACAAACACTCCGGGCATGAGCGGAGACGGCGTGTTTCAAGCCGGCGGATGCGCATATATCGGCATCGTAGATGAAGGCACCGACAACGAAGACACCGGTTTTCTCAACACATCGACATTCGACGGTTCGGGCAACGGCGGATATATCGTGGTGACATTCCGCGCACGCGTGGCAGAGGAAGGAGCGACCGACGCCGTTGAATTCGTCAGCATCGACGAGGACGACATCAACGAAAGCGATCCTATGTCGGGCGTTGTTGACTACAAACAAGTGGCCATCACCGACCAGTGGGCAGAGTATGAGGTAGAGCTCAAATCGGGCGCAGCCAACGCCTCCATCCAGCTGTACGCCTACCAATCGCCTATCTACATTGACGACATCAAGGTTGTCCAGACAGTCAAAATCGACGTTCCGACACCAGAGGCACTGGCAGCCACCAACGTGACCCCGACAAGCTTCACAGCCAACTGGAGCGCAGTGGAAGGCGCCACCAGCTACATGCTCACAGTGTTCTCGTTCAAGACCATCAAAAGCGATGTGGAAGAGGCTACAGTCACTGAAGGATTCGACGGCATCGTCGCTACCGGCAAGAAAGACAAATTCATCGACACTGAGAACTCAAAATTGCCGGAAGGCTGGACAATCAGCGTCAGCGATAACGGCACAAGCCGCGAAATCTACGCTTCAAGCGGCAACTACCATTCAGAGAAGATAGCCCTTGCCTTTGACGCAACCGGCGACTTCATCGAGAACCCGGAGGCTCCGGCTCCTATCAAAAAATTCAGTTTCTGGGTAAAGAACCAGGGAGCCGGCGCAGGCAGCATCATAACTGTTTCCGGATTTAACGGCACAGAATGGATTGACCTCGGCAAACTCAACTTCGCCGACGTTGATTCCAACTTCGCCGACTTTGTAGACTTGGACATTGACGACGAAGGCATCGTGAAACTCCGTCTGTCGTACACAAAGGAAGTGGGCAATTGCGCCATCGACGACGTTTCATACACCTATGGCGGCGTCTACAACATAGCCACGCTCCTGCTTGAGGACAAAACCGTTGAAGGCACTTCGTTTGACGTCACAGGCCTGACAGAAGGCGAGCAGTACTACTATTACGTCTGCGCCGTAAACAACGGCAACATTTCCGGTGATTCAAACATCGTAGCCGTAAGCGAAGGCAGCGTTGACAACATCGCAGCAGGCAACGCAAATATTGCGACTACAGCCAACGGCATCGAAATCAGCCTTGCAGAGGCCGCTCCGGTGGCAGTCTACAGCGTTGACGGCAAATGCCTCTACAACGCAGCCAGCGGCGCGTTGAGCCACACCGTGGCGCTCAACAACCACGGCGTATACTTTGTCAAAATAGGTAACAAGACGACAAAAGTGGCGCGCTAACCACAACGCACCCACCCCACAAAAACCGGGCATCCACACAGATGTCCGGTTTTTTTTCGCTAAATATCTTGCCCGAACAAAAACAAATCAATATTTTTGCGGCAACAATAGAAACATTTGTAAAGGGCAAACACCCCAAACAGCAATAAACCATCAGTTTTATGAAAAAGACTCTACTTTTCTATTCACTTGCGATTGCCACTGCGGCAACCGCAATGGCGGGACTGCGCCACACACAGAAAGCCCCAGCCGCCCTTGACGCCAAACTCGAGGCACTCACCGCAAAACCCCACTCGCCGTCGCTCCGCGAAATAGGTTCGGAGATTGTGCTCGTTTCCGAAGACTTTGCCAAATTCACGGCAGGAAGCGAGGACGACCCCGACGGCACCGAACTTTCCGACTGGAACGACGGCACGATCGACGCCAAGTACACACAACAGTCAGGCTGGCGCGGCGGATTCGTATACCAAGCCGGCGGCTGCGCCTATCTTGACGTAGACACCGAAGAAGGCACCGGCTGGCTCATCACCCCTACCCTCAACCTGTCGAACTACGGCGGTTCGTTCACCATCAAATTCCGCGCGCGTGTAGCCTCGTCAAAGTCAAGCACCACCGATGAAATCTATGTGCAGAACTGCCTTCTGGGCGAATACAGCAACTCCGTGACCAGCTCTCAGACCATCGAGGGCACCACAAAATGGAAAGAGTATACGCTGACATTCACCGACGGCAACTCAAAAGACGATATCCAGATAACGGCAAAAAGTTATCCAATCTTCATTGACGACATAACCATCACCCAAATCGACAACGGCAAGCCCGGCGCGCCATTGGCACAAGCCGCCACCAACGTAAGCGACACCCAATTCACCGCCAACTGGCAGGCTGTTGAAGGCGCCGAAGGCTATCTGCTCAGCGTCTACACGCTGAAAAACGCCACAGAGCAATATCTCTTCAAGGACAAGGAAGTGAACGGCACAAGCTACGACGTCACCGGCATCGAGGCAAATATCGACTATTACTACACCGTCTGCTCGAAACGCAACGGAGAGACATCAAACACGTCGAACATAATAACCGTGATACGCAAACTCAAGACGCCAGTCACCCTTCCCGCCACCAACGTGGCAAGCTACGGCTTCACCGCCAACTGGCAAAGCGTGCCGCAAGCCACAGCCTATGCCGTCTACACAATCCTCACCCACACCGCCCAAGCCGACAACGAACCGTTCAACCTGTTCAAATCCGACTTCAGCGCAGTGAAAGTAGGCACAATCGACAGCCCATGGGACTACTCCCGCCTCGGCGGAATCCGTGTGTTTCTCGACGACCTCGCCCCACGCTGCGACTGGATAGCATTCGCACCGATGGCAGCACAAGGTATGTTTGGCATCTCAAACATGTTCCTTGACTACAACGTTCCCGGCACCATCTATTCGCCGATTCTCGACCTCGGCCACGACGGAGGCAAATCCACACTCCGCTTCAATGTGCTCGGCCGCAACGTCACGAAATTGAAAATCTGTGTGCTTAAAGACAGGGCTGACGGCAAGGCCGACGAACTGTTCAAGACAGAATGCCCCGTCACCACCGACATCGCCGAACAAGTCATCACGCTTGAGAAAGGCGAGAAAGACACCTACGTCGAGATTTCAATCGCTGAAGGAACAGGCTATGTGCTGTTTGATGACCTGCAATTAAGCCAGAACCTCAACAAAGGCGAAAGCACGGAGCTGAAATACAAATACGACGAGACCTCCGACACAAGTCGCAGAATCGACACCCCCGACTATTCAGCCGGCGACGTCTATGCCTACACCGTTCAGGCATTCCGTCTTGATTCAAGCAGCAAAATCATCGAAGAGGCAACGTCCGACCGCTCGGAACCGCAGGAAGTGAAACGCAGCGACGCTGTGGAGAGCATAACCGCCGGCAATGACGGCGCTACGGTTGCCACAACAGCCGACGGCATCCGCATCACCCTCGCCGAAGCCGCTCCGGTGGCAGTTTACAGCCTCGACGGCAGACTCCTGCATCAAGACAACACGGCAGCTACAGAACACAACGTAGCGCTCGGCAACCACGGCATATTCCTTGTGCGCATCGGCGCAAAGACAATCAAAGTGGTGCGCTGATATTTGAAATCCATAACGAAGCAACCGACGGGCAGAAATGCCCGCCGGTTGCTTTCTTTTTTCACACACGGTATAATGCTAAAAAAGCGGTATGCGCCGCATAAACGCAGACTCATTCGTAGTGGCGTACCTCTGGCACGCCGACTGCAGGGAGCATGTCGAGTCCCGGCACGCGCCGTTGCACTCCGCGTACCGGGTTACGGAAGAGTGTCGTCGCTCCGCGACGATAGCCTGCCATCGTTGCCATTGTTTAATGGCGCAAAGTTCGACATTTTTACATCTATCCTATATATCTTCGTCAAACGCGCGCAAATTGTTATTATCCATAAGCCAAAACCTCGCTTTGCTTAAATATGTTAACAAAAACGTTTTGAAATCTGAAAGTGATTAATTATATTTGCAATATCATTTAGCAAACTGACAAAAACAGTCTTTTAATCTTAAAAATTTACAGTATGAAAAAACTACTTCTTTTCTTAGCAGCGTTTCTTATAATGGCGTTGCCGACAGTCGCTCAAGAAACAGATTTGAG
>OOBJ01000240.1_pt1 | contig 49479 bp, 24 predicted proteins | sample 1671331 | NCBI WGS metagenome assembly OOBJ01 (sample SAMN06348145, study PRJEB24527) | human gut metagenome | biome: human gut; feature: ankylosing spondylitis patient; material: feces | host: Homo sapiens | place: China | collected 2015-10 | reverse complement strand
TTTCAATTTCTTCCTTTATCAGACTTCCTACACTTGAAAAGTGCGAACATAAAAATATTTTCATCAATATTCTCCTTTATAAATTCCGATATGTTGCTCAATTTCGTATTCAAATTATATCATAAAACTTATGAACAATTCTACCGCAAATACTTCAAAAACAGTGTATTAAGCTCATCATACCCCTGCCTGCGTTCCTCAGGCAAGCTCCTGATTTTCTCTTTAAGTCGCGGAATTTCCTCTTCAATAAAAGTATTTATTACATCTGCTTTGGGAATAAATTGCAGCTCGGGCACTTCCATCTTAATGCGCAAAAGCTCCTGCACGGATTCATTAAGATACGCAGGCAAATCGGAGGCCATCAGTTCCGCAAAACGCATCGGTGGCGGAGTGTTAGTCCTAAAAATCCATCTGCAGGCAAGCAGAGGCCGCAAAACATAAAAATATTTTTTAGCTCGCACCATTTCTCCCCGCAGGTACTCCCGATAGTTTCCGTCTGCCATGTTCAGGTAATGATAAAGTCCGCTCTTCGCGGAAAAATAGTTTTCCATAAGGGGAATAAATTCTTGGCTGAAAGCAGTTTCCCTATAAACAATCGGTGATTTAAACCATTCGAATACCGACGGATTGGAACGATGCAAAAGCCTCAACGCCTTCTGCAAATCCCAGCCGTTGACATCCAGCAAATCGTTGATGGGGAATTCCAGTACATCCCTCGTCTGTTCTAATTTTAAATAATAATCACGCGGACGCACATAAATAAAGCGTACATCAAAATCACTGTCCTGAGATTCAAAACCCCACGCACGGCTGCCGGATTCAACCGCGTGAAGAATCGTAATATTTTCCTGTTGTTCTATCTGCTTTAGCTTTTCAATGATTACTTCCCGCATTGCCACCACACCTCGCCATCAATTATCTTTAACAGTATTTTACAATACGGACTCCAAAAAATCATTGAAAAAAATTTGCGCGTTTATTTTTTCTGTCATTTCTTTACCACTCCAAGGTCAGGCCAACTCCAACCTCCTGCACCGGCAGCTGTGCATGCAAAGCAAATTTCGCCGCCAGATTAGTACAATGGCAGGGATAGATATTCCCCTCAACATTTCGCTTCAGATAATCTGCAGTCGCTAAGGTATGCTGCGAATTAGCGCTGAAAAGATGCAAGCCACCGATAATGCTCTTAATCACATTGCAGCCTGTTACCTGTTTGGCATATTCAGCTATATTGCAGATACCCGCATGAGAGCAGCCGGTTATTATGTAAATCCCGTCCTTCTGCTTGTAGACCAGCGCTGAATCATCCATTACATAATCATCGTGCCAGCCGTCAGCCAAGCAATGCTCTCCCACCGGCTTTTTGTTTTCAAAGTCATTCACTCTGGGAATCTCACCTAAAAACACAAGCTGCTCATCAAGCCACAGAGGCTCTTTTGTCAGCTTAAAAATAAACCTTTCCTGAAGATAAGCCTCCAAAACGGGAAGCGAAATGCACAGGCCGTCTGCTTTTTTAGCCTCCATTATTCCCGGATGAGCTATCATCAAGGGCTTATGCTTCGTCTTAGGATAGAAAGCAAGACCACCGGTATGGTCATTATGTCCGTGCGAAATAATTACAGCATCAAGACGCTCAAGGTTTATTCCCAGCTTTGCGGCATTTTTCAAATACACATCGCTATAGCCTGTATCAAAAAGATATTTTTTATCGCTATTTTCTATGTATATACTTAAAGCCGGCTCGGCAAGATAATATTGATCAATATATGTATTGTTATCTGCAAGGACTACGAGCTTCATTAGCATTCTCCTTCTTTACAAAATAAGCTGAGGTTTCTTAAGTAAGCAGTTTTTAGCAGCATCAGCAGAGTCACAGCCTATTTTTTCTCTAATAAAAATCATGCGCCTTCCTGCTATGCTTGCGCTCTGCACAGCTAGTATCTGCAACCTTACTTTTTAATCGTGCAAGGACGCAGACCATCAAACTCATGGATGCTTAAGGTTCCTCCCTTAGGTATAGCAATAACGCTTTCATCATACTTGCCAGACACAAGCTTCTCCAGCACCTTGTAAGGACCAGGCAGACGCGTAAGCGTTCCTCCCAAAAGCTTTACCAAAGGCATGATATAGGCTTCAACCTCCTGCAAAGCATACGTTCCTGTATCAATGATATAAAAATCCGTGAAGCCCTTATACAGCTGCTTCAGGAAAGCATCTGCCTCTGCCTGCCCACGCTCCTGTACCAGCTTGGCATAATCTATCGTAGAGTTCTTCATAAAGTTCATCCAGCTCTTCGTAATAAAAATCGCTCCGTCAGGACGCTTTATACCGGAGCCTGTCAAAAGCACGTCAATGCAGTCCATAGTACGCGGCACAGCAATCGGACAGGTTGTTGCCTTTAAATCGCAAGTAGCCTTGCCACAGCCGGAAACGCAGATAACTATCTCCTCTGCTTCTGTATTTTCATCAATAATCCTTTGCAGCGTCTCATGCATCTTCTGCGGATCGCTGTGCAGCGCAACATTAAGATAAGTTACCTTGCCGTCAAAGCCTATTTTCTTAATGGTGTTTTCCAGCTCCTTTTGCAGTGTAATGCAGGAATATATTGCTCTTTTACCCATGATATCAGCTCCTCATCTATACTCCTTTGATTTTTGACACTTTCTTAATTATATCACTCTCATATGAATCGTAAAAGTAAAAAGGCTTCTTTAACACATTATCTTCACATAAGCTTTCGAGTATTTCTTTATCAGGCTAAGATTTATAATTCATCTTCCCAATCGTTTTAAAATTTACTGCTAAACTACATTCACCGGAGGCAACAGAAAATTTGCCAAGCACAAAATTTAGTACTATAATAGGAAATGTATTTTTGATAAATTTATTGTTTTCGAGAGGGGTTAAAAATGCTTTTAAACGAAAAAAATTCACGTCTGACCTTGTGTGGTGAGCTAGCACTTTTAGTTGCAGTAATCATCAACAGCTTTAGTGTCGTGCTCATGCTCTACTCCGGTTCCGGCATCAGCGCCATCAGCAGCGTTCCCTTTGCCTTCAGTGAAGCCTTTCCTAAGCTCACACTTGGTACCTGGACCTACATTTTCCAGGGACTGCTTATCGCCAGCCTGATGTACATGCGCAAAAAATTTATCTCGTCTTATATGTTCAGCTTTGTTGTAGGCTTTGTGTTCAGCCAATTCCTTGATTTGTTTGAGCTGTATATCAACATGCTGCCGCAGGCCTTTTCCTGGCGTGTGCTGTATTTTGTCGTAAGCTATATTTTAATCTGCATCGGCATTGCTTTGTCCAACCGCTGCGGTCTGCCCATTATCCCTACGGATCTGTTTCCGCGTGAGTTGAGCGCCATCATAAAAATCGAATACGCTAAAATCAAAATTACCTTTGATGTTACCTGCCTGGCCATCACGGCACTGCTGACACTGTTCTTGCTGGGACATATAGACGGACTGGGAATAGGCACTATTTTAGCAGCCTTTACCATGGGTAAAGGCGTAGCCTATGCCGGTCAATATTTGGATAAAAAATTTCAGTTCATGCCCTATTTACAGAAAAACTAAAGAGAGATTACTGTGAATTGCAGCATTAAGGAGCTTGATTTTAACATCAATTTTCTTAATGCTGTTTTTGTTTTTCGTCAGCAGCCTCTCGTTCCATGATAGCTGAAGCAACCATCTTTTTAATCAATAAAAGTGTAGCAGATGTTGAAACCTGCAAAGTATTTTCTATCATATTTCTTGTAATCCGCTAACATTAGCTTTATTTACAAGCTTTGAATCACATGATATAATTTTATTGTCGGAAGAGTGTAGGGTGCCAGCAACCGTTGATACTCGTACTCCGAATGGATGCAGCGGATGTCCGGACTGTCATCCTTATAACTAAATACGATAAACAGGATTTGAACCCTTAGGCATAAGCGCGGCATTGTAAGTCGCATCACTTGGGCCTGTTGGTTCAATCTTTTTTTTATAAAAACAAATCTGGCTGCAGATAATATAAATCCCTAACTTTACATAAGATAAGGCCAGGGACTTTTTGTTAGAATTATTGCCTGTCGACGAGGAAAGATATACTGTTATATTCATGTTAAGCTTTCCTCACTATAATTAGCATTCCAATAAGAGTTACAGCTATCTATAAATGCTCTTATTTCTTTTTTATTTTCATTTTCTTTCCTATAATACACATTAACATTATATACCGTTGCCGGATCATTTACTTTATAGAATACCAGCTTATCTGATGGCTCCATATATTGTATCATAGCCTCTCGCATAAAAATAATCCCCTGACCGGAATTCGCAACGAAATACATTAACAGAAAATCCTCCATATATGAAACAACTTTAGGATTAATACCGCTATTGCGGAATATTTTGCGAGCCCTACGATACATTTCTTTAGTTTTCACATGTAAAATAAAAGGATAATCAGCAAAATAACTGATGGAAACACTGCTATACTTATCACTGTTTGCAGCTCCGGCAACTACATCCTGATAGCTTAAAGCGTATTTTTTTATGTAACTATTAATCGCATAGCTTTTAGGTACGGCAATAATTACCTTTTCCTTTAATAAAGGTACACTAGAACAGCCTTTAACGCGCCTCTGATGAGTCGTAATGGCAAAATCGTAAATGCCTTTCTGTATTCCTGGAAGCGCTTCCTCAGTACGCTTCTCAATGAGCTCTATCTCTATGTCACGTGAAAGCTGTGATTTAAATTTCTCAACAAAATTCGCAAGAAAATGCGTAAACAAAAAAGCATAGCTTGCTATTGTTATTTTTCTAACACCATTCTGCTCTTTACAATTTAAGTCGTAAAGCATTTTTTCTTCAATGTCTTTTATCTTCTTAGCTGCATTAACATATATAGTACCTGCATTTGTAAGCTGCAGAGGCTTGTATTGCCTATCAAAAATTTCCTCGCCAATACCATGAATAATAAATACACAAATAATTACAACTTAATTTCTACTTCTGCTATACCATCGAAAAACACTGTTAACAAGCTATTTCCGGCAAAAATAATATAGCTTTTTTTATATATTAAAACATAGTTTTTAGTATTGGTCAAGTCACTGATTATAAGATATATTATATATAGTGATTGATATGCAGTGCAAAGCGACATTTCTCAATATTTCACGTAGAAAGCTTTGCACAACTCTGGAGAGTCCCTTATGGGCGCCGAAGGTGGAAAAGAAGTAATTCTTGAGTCTCTCAGGCCAAAGGACAGAGCATTATAGCTATTACCAGACTATAACCTCTAGAGTAAAAACTAGAGGTTTTTATATTTTTTAAGGAGAGTGAATACATGATTGATTTAAGAAGTGATACCCTTACAATGCCTGACCGAGCAATGCTAGAAGCAATTTTAACAGCTCCGCTCGGAGATGATGGACGTACTGACAAAAATAATCGTGGTGAAGATAAGACTATCAATGAATTAGAGGATTTGGTAGCGGCAACTACTGGTAAAGAAGCAGCCTTGCTTTGTCCTACCGGAACTTTCGCTAATACTGTAGGTGCTCTCTTATGGGCCAAAGCTGGCGAAAAAGTACTGGTACACGAACAGCAGCATATGTTGTTAACCGAAAAGTTCCTTTTCTCCGATCAGTTTTGTCGTATGGAGCCCATAAAATATCCATTTAATGCTAATAACACTCCTGATATTGATGCCATTGATAACCTTTTGAAGGAAAGCGGAGCAAAACTAATCTGCATAGAAAACACTCATAATTTTTCAGGCGGTTATGTAATTCCCGTAGAGGAGATGGCAAAGCTCCGTGCTGTGGCAGATAAATATGGAGCCAAAATTCATATGGATGGAGCAAGACTTTTCCATGCTACTGCATCCCTAGGCGTAAACGCAAAAGAAATCTGCCAATACGTAGACTCTGTAATGGTTTGCATTTCTAAAGGTATCGGCGCCCCTGTTGGTGCTCTTATGTGCTCTACTAAGGCCAAAGTTGATGAAGGTAGAGAAATTCGTAAGATTTTAGGTGGCGGATGGCGCCAAGGCGGTGTTTTTGCTGCACCCGGTATCTATGCCTTCAAGCATAACATCAGCCGCATGATTGAGGATATTGAGAATGCACGTTTAACAGCCTCTTTATTACAAGGCAAATTACAGCATATTTCCTTGCAAAAAGAAGTGCAATCCAACATTCTGGTTTTGGATTTGGCAGGAGCTTCAGTATCGCCCTCAAGATTCTGCGAAATGGCAAAAGAAAAGGGCCTTTTAATCAAAACAGTGCTCAAAACCTGCGTGCGTTTAGTATATTACAAAGGTATTACGGCAGAAGATGCCAAAGCTGCTGCAAATATTATTTTGGAGCTTGATAAAAGCTTATAAGGAGGAAGCATCATGACTATTGGTGGAAAGAAAATTAGTTTGACGACTCAGATTTTTGTTGCCATGATTATCGGCTCCTTAGCCGGACTTATTTGTGGTGATATAATGAAGCAAGTAGCCTTCATCGGTACCATCTGGCTTAACTGCGTAAAGATGATTGTAGTTCCAATTGTATTTTTTACTATCATCACCGGTATCACTTCTCAGAAGAATTTAAGTTCTTTAGGAAGAATTGCTGGTCACATTATAGCTTACTATGTGCTGACAACACTTGTAGCAACTGTCATTGGTCTTACAGTCACGGAAATTATCCGTCCCGGCGAAATTGCTAACTTTACCGGTCTTGCATCGAAAAAAGTTGCTGCAGCCACTAGCATTACCATGGCAAAATTCTTCACTGATATGTTTACTACTAACATTTTCGTTACCTTCACTAAAGGCAACATTCTTCAAACCCTTATTGTTGCAGTATTCTTCGGTATTGCAATCATGAAAGTTGCAAATGAAGAAAACAAAGAAATGTTAAAAAAAGGCTTTGCAGCTGTAAGTGATATGGTATTCTCTCTTATCACCATGGTTATGAAAGCTTCTCCTATCGGTATTTTCTTCCTTATGGCTGATTCCTTTGCTAAATATGGTGCAAGCCTTTTTACAAGCATGGCATATTTAGCTGGTACCTATTATCTTGCGTGCATCATTCACGTTATTTTGGTTTACGGCGGTATTCTCTGGATTTCTAACGGCATTAATCCCTTCCGCTTTATCAAAGATTCCATGGAGCTTTGGATTTATACCTTAACAACCTGTTCCAGCGTAGCTTCCATTCCTGTAAACATTAAAGTTGCTAAGGAAAAATTCGGTGTTCCGGAACGTATTTCCAGCTTCACTATCCCGTTAGGCTCCCAAATGAACTATGATGGCAGCGTTATCCTTTATGGCTGCGTAATCGTCTTCATTTCTCAGGTCGTAGGACATTCGCTTGATATTCCTACAATGCTTAAAATCGTAGGTATGTCTGCTATCCTCTCTACCGGTGGCGGCGGTATTCCTGGCAGCGGTATCGTAAAACTGTTTATCATGGTTGAGGCCTTTGGCTTACCTACTGAAATCGTTGGTATTATTGCAGCATTCTATCATATCTTTGATATGGGTACTACTACCAACAACTGCCTTGGTGACCTTGCAGGCACCATCTTCGTATCCCGGATGGAAGATAAAAAAGCTGCGTGACGTAACAATAATGTTATGAGCCAGGAATAAAACTAACTTCATAAACTAAAATACAGCTAACTTAATAAGCAAAGGTATCTCAAGCAGAAGCTAGTTGATATTTAACGGTGAAGTGCACTAACCGTTAAACTTATATACTAAACTTCTGCTAGGATGTCTGAAGAAATTTGCGCAAAACTATTGACAGTACCATTTAATCCTCTGCAAATCTAAATACTAAGCACAGAAACTGGTTGCATATAAGCTATAAAAGATTTATACATCATCAAAAAAAGCCAAGCAATACAACACAACGTGTCGCAGTGCTTGGCTTATTATCTGGCTATATTCATGCTAACAGCTTAATTAATTTCCATAATCAAAAAGGCCGCTTTGCAGCGACCTTTTTTGACTTTCCGAAGCAGGCAGGGATTCCCCCTGCCTTGCCTTTTACATATTATACAGATGAGAAATCAGAACGTAAATCTCAAGCCTGCGTCTACACGCCATTTCTCTTCAACGTCACCGCCGAAGCTGCGTTCAAAGTCTGCATAAATCAGGCTGTTTTTGCTCAGCTTAGCTGTACCGCCGATTTGTGCTTCGTACCAGGTATCGCCAAAATCAATACTGGTTCTGCCTTCAGGTTCGTTCACTGCACGGAAGGTAGTGTCAAAGTCACCGCTGAATTCATGTGCTGCTGCCAGCTTTACAAAGTAGCTTGCATTATCCAGCTTCTGCCCCAGACGGAAGCCTACGCGCCCTACCAAAGTATTGAACGCATCCTGTTCTACCTGCATATCCTTCTTCACGCCAACGCTGTCCAGATAATCACTGTGCGCATTGTAATCCTTGCCGTTGATGCGTCCCAAGGTCAGCTCTACGCTCGGATCAAAATAGAAACCGTTGTCATTTTCGAAACGCTTGCCATATTCTGCGCTGATGCTGGTGCCCCAGGTCTTGTAATCGCCGCTCAGCTTGTGACCGCTGTCATTGAATACCTTGTAGTCATTTTCCAGCTTGCTGTACTTGGCAATAATGTCAACATACTGTCCGTCTTCGCTCTTCCAAGTACCGTAGATGCCTGCACTGTAAGCAGAAAGATCGCCGCGGCCATTGCCATAGGTAGCGTCACCATCGTTGTAGGATACTGCTGCACCGACTGTCCAGCCGTTGCCTGCATCTGCATCATAGCCTAACTGATATGCATTATATTTCAGATTGAAATCAGTATTCTGGCTGTCCATCTCGTACTTGCCGCCGTAGTATTTTGCCCACAGGCCTCTTTCACCTTCAGACAGACGCAGGTCGCCCATGCGTTTCATCAGGTCATTGTTTTCTGCACGCCACAGCATTGCGGTGGAAGCCATAGCAGATTTTGCACCCTTCATCATAGCGGTTTCCTTGCTGCCGTACATGATGGGTACGTATACATCCGGAGTATGAATGCTGCCTGCAATCAGGCTGCCTTCACCGTTCTCTTTGTTGAAGTCCAGGTCTGCCAGACGGATTGCTACGGAACCTGCAGTCAGGCCTTCGGCAATACCAACCTTGCCATCCAGATTGATTTCCGGCTTCGAGCCATCCATAGCACTAGTTTCAGTTTCAGTATCAACCTCCGGAGAATTTATAGCTTCATTGTAAACCAGCTTTTTAGCTAAAGCAGTCAAGGTATTTACTACTTCATTATTTTCGCTGGTATCAATACCATTGCGGTCAGTAAAGAGCGTAATGCAGGCATTCTTGCCATCTGTCTTGGTTGCTTTTTCTACAACAATGTTGCCAAGAGCATCAAAGTTTGCGTTACCGTCTTCACCGATTTCATGTCCCAGATATGCGTTTACATAACCGGACAGGTTTTGGATGTTGATATCCTTAGATTCCTGCTGATAAATATTACCTGCATGAGCGCTGTCTGCACCACCATAAAGATTGCTGATATTGCTGACAATATTGTTAGTGCTATAGGTGCCGCCAGCCCAGTTATGCGTTACAGCTGGCATATTATCCCAAACGGCACCGTTGCGCAGATACAGATTATTGTTACCAACGCCGTAGAAATGACCTTTCAAATAGGAATCAGCAGTGTTCAGACCGACATTAATCGTACCGTTAGAACCATAATACGGTGTAGCAGTAGAAACATCGCCTTCTATCTGCAGATAATTATCTCCGGCATCAACAGCATTGCCTTCGGCATCCTTCTGCATATTCAGGTTAATCAAAGCTTCATTACCAGCAGTCCAGATAGAGGAATAATTATGAGAAACAATGCGGCCACCACCGATGTCAATCGTCGCATAGTTACCACGAGCAAATAAAGATGCACAATTCTTTACATCAATATCTACAAGGCCTTTAATCTCAACAGAGTTGCCGTTTTCTTTTTTAGTGCCGTTCTGAGTATATATTTCAATAGCGCGCCAGTTCAGCTGATAACCCGGAGTATCGATACCGCCACGAATCTTGACAGCATGCTCCTTGCTGTTATCATTATTGATAATAACATGCGCACCGGTTGCGCCGGCAGCAGCAGTAGATGCTCTGATAGCACTGCCATAATAATAGTTATTAGTAGAGGTAATGCTGACAGCGCCGGGATTATCAATCGTAATCGTGCCATCACGGAAAACGCCGATAGCTGCAGCAGTCCACATCGGTTGGCTGCCGGTAGAGCCTGAAGCCGGGAAAGCACTGAAGTTTACATTCAGGTCATGTCCCTGCATATCGATAGTATAGCTTGGTCCGCCCTTAGTATAGGCAGGTGAAGATTGATATGGACGGTCACCGTAGTTGTTGATTGCTGCACAATATAGACCGCCCCATCCGAAGCTACGCGGATCCTTGTTCAGCTTAACATCAATAAGAGTATCATCATTAAAGGTATATTTTAAATCCTTGCCGACAGCGGTGCCGCTGATCTGGTCAGCATACCCGTTTTTCGCATCTGATGTTTCATTACCAAAAATAATACCTGTAAACGGTTTAAAGAGCTCATTCTCTTTTTTAGCCTGTCCGCTGGCTGCGTCAAAGGTAATATTGCTGTAGAATTTGCTTACAGAAGAACTCGTCAGGCCTTCTGCAAGTTCTACCCTGCCACTTAAGTTACGCTCGCCGTTCACATAAGCAGTATAGGTAAGCTTCTTGGCCAGATTATCCAGTACAGAGTTGATTGCAGCATCATCTGTAGTATCTATGCCATCGGTGGAAGTCTGCAGATACACTGTAGATGGTACTTCTGATACCTGATATTTCTCAGAGCCAACGCCTGTGCTGAGAACCTTAGTCGGCTCAGCGCTGTTAATAGTCAAATCGCCGCCAAGAATCTTGCTGGCATCAGCTGCATCATGCTGATAAACAAAGGTTGTATTGCCGGAGTATTTATCAATCGTCAGATTGCCTTCACCAACATTAATAAAGCTTCTCTTGGAGGACGATTCGGCACCCTTATGCTGTTTAAGATGTTGAGCAGCATTTGAAGTAATGTTCCAAAGAGTGTCGCTGCCCAAATCCAAAGCTACATCTTCACCTATAGCATTGCCTTCCCAGCCTGCTCCTGTAGTGAAATACAGATTAACATTACCCTCTGCATCACCTTGGTAGTTGTACTTGCCAGCGAGGCCAAAATTAATTTTACTGTCAGCATCAGCCTTCATGTTACCGGCAACATTGTTGCTTCCTTTTAAAACAGTAGCGTTATCATAATCTACACTGTCAAGATGCTCAACAATGACACCTGCATTAATCGTACCGCCGTTTTCAGCCAATGCCAGATACTTGCTGCTGTCACCCATTGTTATTTTCAGACCGGCAGTACCCTTTGTCTTATGGCCAATGTTAATAATGCCACCATCATGAGCATACAGCAAATTTCCTGCAGCAGTTTCCAAGCTGCTTTGGCCGGAGGTCAGGTCGATTACGCCATTCTTGCCGGCTTCGAGAACGTTGCCGTTCGCCTTCAGCGCTACACCGACACTGCCGTCAGCAGTAGATTCCAAAATGACTTTGCTGGTATAATCCGCATTATTACCTGCATAGGCAACATTGCTCTGCTCGTTGCCGTCAGCAGTGATAGTCATCTTGGCATCCTTCAGATGTACCAAGCCCTTCTGATCATTGTAAACGCCATAAACTCTATCGGTATTCTTGCCTTCCGCTTTAATGGTTATCGCACTGTTCCAGGTACTTGGGCCCAATACGTTAGTAACATATAAATCCTTTTCAGCACCGCGTACAGCAGCCTTTATAGTTTCTTTAGAAAGGTCCGGAGCAACAGTCAGTCCATAACGGCTATCGGTTTCGCCGACATACCAGGTGTTTGCGGGTATTGTCGCAGAACCATGTGCAGTATCAACCTGTTTGATATCATATTCCTTATTATTGCTGTCATTGCTCAAAACAGTATTATAGGTACCGCCGATCAGACTAGATGAACTGCTCATGTCATTAGCAAATTTAACCTTTGCTACACGCAATACTTTGCCGTCATCGTCAAGAATACGAATAGATACGTAATCAAAGCCATAATAGTGGAGTAAGCCTTCAGCCGGCTTCAGCTTCTTCAAAACAGCAGCATTAACCTTTTCTACCGTTGCTAAAGAGCAATCAGGCAAATCGCTAGCCTTAACGTCAAGATTAGCAAAAACAGTAACACCTTCTACTTGCGTGCCACCCCAAGGAGTGGGTTCTTCATAGCGCATATCGGTAGCCATAGTAATATCGCCGCCAAGCACCTGACCTGTAGCCTTATCATAGCGAAACATATAATTGTCAGGCTCCTGCCAGCTTTTACCTATCTGGTCGCCATTTACCGCATGGCTCCAGGTAATGCCGCCGGCATATTCGCTGCTCGTCATATCATAGGTAGCGGCACTTGCAACACTCATCAGACTGCAACCTAAAGCTACGGCAACAGCTAAGGCCAGTTTTGTTTTCATTAAGCTTTTTTTACTCTTACTCATTTTTGTACATCTCCTCACTCAAAAAATAAAACTGAGTGGGGCAGGAGCGATAGCTTCAGCTCCTGCCCGCTCTATACATATGCCTTAAAAGGCACAATGTCAAGGAAACTAATTTTTAGAACGTAAATCTTAAGCCTGCGTCTACACGCCATTTCTCTTCAACGTCACCGCCGAAGCTGCGTTCAAAGTCTGCATAAATCAGGCTGTTGTCGCTCAGCTTAGCAGTACCGCCGATTTGTGCCTCATACCAGGTATCGCCAAAGTCGATACTAGTTCTGCCTTCAGGCTCACCCTCTGCTGCAAAGCGGCTGTTGAATTCACCTTTAAACTCATGTGCTGCTGCCAATTTCACAAAGTAGCTTGCCTTTTCAGTCTGTTGGCCAAGGCGGAAACCTACGCGACCTACCAATGTGTTAAAGGCATCCTGCTGTACCTGCATGCCTCTGCTCTTGCCCCAAGTATCCAGATAATCACTGTTTGCACTGTAATCCTTGCCGTTGATGCGTCCCAAGGTAAGCTCTACGCTCGGATCAAAGTAGAAACCGCTTTCATTTTCAAAACGCTTGCCATATTCTGCGCTGATGCTGGTACCCCAGGTCTTGTAATCGCCGCTCAGCTTGTGACCATAAACATTGGCAACATCATAGTCATTTTCCAGACGGGTATATTTGGCAATCAGGTCTACATACTGACCATCATTACCCTTCCAGGTACCATACAAACCTACGCTTGTATCCTTCAGATCAGCTTTGCCGCTGCCATAATTGGAATCACCATCGTTATAGGATACTGCCAAACCAACTGACCAGCCGTTACCTACAGCCTTATCAAAGCCTACCTGATAAGCATTGTATTTCAGATTAAGGTCAGTATTCTGACTGTCCATCTCGTATTTGCCGCCATAGTATTTAGCCCAGATGCCTGCTTCACCATCATCCAGACGCAAATCACCCATACGCTTCAGCAAGTCATTATTTTCGGCACGCCACATCAACGCACCGGAGGCCATAGCAGATTTTACACCCTTCATCATAGCAGTTTCACTGCTGCCATAAATAATCTTCGCATCCGGCGTTCTGATAGTATCTGCTACCAGACTTGCCTGTCCGTTATCAGCAGAGAACTCAACATCTGCCAGCTTCATGCCGGCAGAAGCTGCGGTTAGCCCTTCTGCTATCTGCACATAACCGTCAATATTAGCTTCCGCATTATCTACGGCACCCTGGTAATAAAGCTTGTTAGCAAGGCTGCTCAATACAGCTTTTGTTTCATCTGCTTTATGCACATCAAAACCGCTGTTGTCTGTTGTCAGCGTAACAGCAGAGCCTTCAGCAGCGTGATTAATAGTAAAGTTACCGCCAAGAATATTTGTTGCATCGTCCGCCGCATGCTTATAAATAACATTTACATGACCGCCAAAATTTTCAATAGTTGTATCGACAACACCGTCATGCGTCATATCAACAGTACCTGCAGCTGCTTGCGTAGCACCGCCGTTCAACCTCTTTAAGGTAGTAGGCTCCTCCGTATCATTAATGTTGTACCAGACAGCACCGTTCTTGATAGTTGCATCTACAGCATTGTTCAAGGAATAGCCTTCCCAGGTTGCGCCGCTGTCCATCAGCAGTTTAGTAGCATAAGAGGCTTTGCCCATCCATTTAGCTTTATTGCCCATAAACAGGCTTACTATACCATAATCGCCGGGTGTTACGCCCCAACCGCCACCTGTGACAAAATTACCTACCCAATAGGAATCAGGTGTATTCAGGCCAACATTGATTTTACCCTTGGTGCCCATGCCGCCGACAGTTGTAAAGTTACCTACTATCTGCGTAGTATTATTTCCGGCCGCAATAGCGTTGCCGGTAGGAGAATCCTCATCCTTGATAACATTGACGTTGACAATGCCATAGTTGGTAGAAACAAATTCACCATAAGCACGGATAGCAGCATTTTCCGCACCGCCGCCAAAATTCAGGCCAGGATTTTGCCCAGCTTTCGTCATAATAATTCTGCCGCCGCCAACATCGATAGTAGATGCAACAGCACTCAAGCCTTCGGCCATACCAACACCGTCTGTAGTATCTGCTTCCAAATCAATCAAACCATCAACCTTCAGCCAGGAGCGTTCACCATTTGCACCATTCATAGACTTGATAACAGCGCCATTAGTGCTGTTAGTGGTACTGCCACGAACCGTGAGAACCTTTTTCTCTAAATTCTCACCGCCATTATGGATATAAAGCTGACCGCCGCCATTCACAAACAACGCCGCTGTCTGAGCACCTTTATTACTTACAGCTTTAACGGACATAGCTCCGGGGTTGAAAATTTCAACCTTGCCGGTAGCACCTACTGCAGCAATGCCAGTCGTACTTTGGTCGGTAGCTATATTTAAATCCATACTATGACCATTCAGGTCAACATTCACATTCTGCTGATTATAACCGCTGAAAATACCGGAGCTGAAGGTATACAGCCAAGGCCCTGCTACTAATTTATTATCTTCCGGATCAACATTGATTTTAATATCCTTGGTAAAAACATAGTTGCCGTTGTCGTATACACCTGCATCCTGATATTCTTTGGTCAGAGAAACATCACCGATTATAGCCTTGGTAAATTCTACGGCACCCTGTTCCGCAGGTTTAACGTATTCATTAACCTTGCTTTCCTTGTCAAGATAGCCCTGACCTGTAGTATCATCAAAGCTCATATCGGCAAAATACTTGCTGGCAGAGCCGGTTGTGAGACCTTCCGCAATACTTACAGTACCATTTAAATTTCTTTCGCCGCTTGCATAGCCCGTATAATAAATTTTGTTTGCCAAAGCGTTAAGTGTTGCCTCTCTGGCAGCTTCTGTATTCAGGTTGGCATCATAGTCAGTAAAAACATTGAGAGCACTGTTCTCTATAGCTTTTTCAATAGTGAAATTGCCACCTAAAATTTTTGACGGGTCCTTCTTATCATGCTCATAAGCTACGTTAAACAAATGGCTGTCAAATGTCTTGATTGTAACATCACCGCTATCGGCACTTTGATGCAACATACCGTTAATACCACCAAAATTATTCAATACTGTATTGGTACCCTTATTGCCTGCGTTAGCTGCAGTATTATTCCATACGGCACCATCATTAAGAATCATCAGCACATTGCCGAATTTTCCTTCTTCCTTAATTACGCCGTTCAAATAGGAATCTTTGCCGCTTAACCCTAAGTAGACAATATTTTTTTCATTGTCACCAACAAAGACATCTCCGCCTATCTGAGTACCGGTACCCAATACCACAGCACCAGTCTGACTGTTCAAGCCGCCGACTGAATTTGCTCCATAAAAAACCTTGCCATAGGTATTATAAATTGCATAACGCTCACTACCATCAGTCGTCGGAATAAGCTTAATAGTACCTCCTTTTTTTACAGTAATGGCTTGATTATTATAGTTGGGAGTATTGTGTACAGGTGCAACAACTATACCATTGCCATCAGAAATAATATTACCCTTATGGTTCAAGGTTATCTTGGCATGATTACTGTCAACAAAAAGTCCCGCACTGTTTTCCAATACATCAGCAGCTTTTTTATTGCCACTTACTGTGATATTTACGTCACCATTAACCGTAATACCGCTATTGTTATAAAATTTATTGTCTGTTGTCATTCCCTCAGGTGTAGATACAGCTATACCATAAGCACCATTAGGATTATCCACTTTAATATTCAGGCCATCGGTAGCAGTTAAAGTAATAGTTCTGGTCTTATTATCAGTAGCTGCACGCCAGATACCATAAGATTTTTTTGTATTGTCGGCATCAGCATTGACATTAATGTTCAATTCTTTTATTGCACCATATTTACTGCTGCCAAACTGCAAAGTGCCAAGACCGGTGGTCTGCAAAATACCGGCGCCGATATTATCACCGGAGGCTTTAACACTTAAAGTCAGCTTATTAGCAGGAGCTGCAATGCAAATATTGGGGCTGGTCTTTCCCTGCACCATATTAACAGCTGCCGTTTGCACATTATAATCTTTACTGTTCAAATCCTGAATAGTGAAGGGGGCAGCAGCACCGTCAACAGTAATGCTGCTATCCTTGGTAAATGTATAAACGTTGTTATTCTTAGCAGGCACTTCCAAAATACCGCTGTAAGTAACATCTTTTTCAATGTCGCCGGTAATGGGAGCCGTAAAATGCGCCTCAGTTTGTTCAGCACTTGTAACACTCATCAGACTGCAGCCTAAAGCTACGGCAATACCTAAAGCTAATTTTTTACTTCGAATCCAAGATGATTTTGCCATAATAAGCACCCCTTGCAAAAACACCGGACAAAGATAATAACACCAGGGCGTCCATCTCCCGACTGTCATTTCCTCTATCATAAAGCAGTCCACTCTCACATCAACCGCTTATCAGGAATCAAAATATTATTTTATAAATGCTTAACCAAACTTGAACATATCATCGACAATATTCTTTTGTTGCCTGACTTTTATTTTCAGCATGCCTCATATGTAAATCCATGCTCAACTAAATTATTTTTTCCAGATTGCTTCCATAATATTGCTGTACTGCGCTTCCAGAAATTTCAGTGCTTCACCGATAATTGCGTTCAGCAGCACCGGATTAAAGGTATTGTTTTCTGCGGTAATGCAGGCATTCAGCATGAAATCGCCCTTTTCGGAAACTGTAAATTTAAAGGGACGTACATTGTTGTTCATGTTGTTGATAGCTGCAGCCAGCTCCGGCAGCTTTGCTTCCGGAATTACCTGCGGTGCAATCTGAACCTGTAAAATAATATAAACACTGTCATCCATCAGCACAGCCATCGGCAAAATCTGTCCTTTTACTTCCATACGGCTACGGAAAATTGTGGTATGACGCTCATCCTCAATTTTTTGTACGTCAAAGCAGTCTATTTTGTTATCAGTCAGGAATTGCTGCATTTTATCAATTTTATCAGCACGCTTCTGCTCCATATCCAAAACTTTAGTCTCTTTAGTTTCTTTAACTTTTTCTGTCATTTTAAAGTCTCCTTTAACATTTTTATTTAAGAGGGCGTCGGCGCTTTGGCCGCCGCCCTGCTTAGAACATTTTTATGCTGCTCGCATACCACAAATCTTAGAAGCTCCAGCGCAAGCCTGCATCCAACCGCCAGTCATTGCTGCCGGTATCGCCGCCGAATTTCTTCTCGAAGGTAGCATATACATAAGAATTATCATTTACCTTCATGCTGCCGCCCAGCTGCCATTCAAACCAAGTTCCGCCAAAATCAACTGCTGTGCTGCTTGTAGGCTCATTTTCAGCTGCAAAGGTTGTAGTAAAGTCACCGCTGAATTCATGTGCCAATGCAAATTTCGTATAGAACATTGCCTTGTCAGTTGTTTTGCCCATGCCCAGACCAATACGTCCGATTGCACTGGTAAAGGCATCCTGGCTGACATACATATCCTTCTTCAAGCCTTTGGAGTCGAGGAAGTCGCTGGCTGCACTATAGTCAGCTCCTGCCACACGTCCAACAGTAAATTGTACGCTCGGATCAATGTAGAAGCCGTTCTGCATCTGCATTCTGCGACCATATTCAGCGCTCAGGGACAGCCCCCAGGTATCATAATCGCCTTCCAGCTTATGGCCCATGTCATTATAAACTGTATAATCATTATCAAGCTTACCGCCTTTAACGATTACATCAGCATAATGTCCCTTGTCGCTGTTCCAGCTGCCATATACTGACAGGCTGACAGCCTTGCCGTCACCATGACCGCCCATTTCGTAGGTGTTCTTGCCCTTGTTATAGCTTACAGCCGCACCAAAGAGCTTGTTGTTATCCAGTTGCTTGTCATAGCCTAACTGATATGCATTAAAGCTTGTGCTGTACTTGGTATTCTTAGCATCAAAGCTGTTCTTACCACCGTAGTAACGTGCCCACAGACCGCTTTCTTCATTGTCCAGACGTACATCACCCATGCGCTGCAGCATATCGCTGTTTTCACTGCGCCACAGCAAAGCAGTGGAAGCCATGGCGGATTTAGCGCCACGCATCATAGCTGTTTCACTGCTGCCGTAAATAATTTCCGGATCAGTACGCTTAATGCTGCCATCCTTATAATTGCCCTGTCCATGCTCTCCGTAGTTAATATCGCCGTAAACCTTAACCTTCGTCAGGCCTTCGGCAATCTCCACATGACCGCTCAGATTATCAGGATTGCTGCCCGCATCTGCGTAATACAGTTTCTTGCTCAGCTCACGGAAGAGCTTTTCAATATTATCAGTTTCGGTATAGCTGAGATTATCGGAATTATCGGTTCTTAAGGTAATGCTGCTGCCTTCAGCTGCTTTATCGATATTCAGCGAACCGCCGCCGAACTTGATATTATTCAGGGCGTTGCTTGCTGTATCCTTATCAGCAGTATGCTTGTAGTTGACAACAACGTTTCCGCTGTAATCACCTACATCAATATTACCTGCGTTAGCATCAGTCTGATTAATAATACCGCCATTACCCTTCAGGCTGCGCAGCTTGCTGTTTCCAATATTATTCCATTGAGCCTTGCTGCTATTCAGATGCAGATTAACGTTATCTCCGTCAGCATTACCTGTCCAGATACCCATATCATCATAGATATTGATTACTGCATCACCGGCAGTACTTACATCACCTGTAAGCTTGCTATCTGCGGTACCCAATCCGATATCTACGCTGCTGCCGGCCGTTGCCAGAACGTTGCCGGTAATATCGGTAAGGATGCTTCCTGCCGCATTATTATTGGCATTAATGCTGATTTTACCTTTATTGTCTGCAGTTACATCACCTTTAACAGTGCCGCCGGCCAGCTCAATGCTGCCTGCATCAGCCTTCACTGCATCGCCGCTGCCTACGGTAATATTTGTCAGACCATCTGCTTTAATACCGCTGCCTGCGCCGTTGGCAACAAACGCACTGTCTGCAGTTACTGCGCCGGTGTTATGCAGAATGATTTTGCCGCCGTTTTCTGCCAGCAAAGCCTGGCCTGCAGCCTTGATATCAAGCTTATCAAGATTATTGAATTCAATGGTAATTGCATCTGCTTTCACAGCATCAGCACCGGAATTCAGGCTCATGCTCTTATTGTTGAGCTGCAGCTGCAAATCTCTGCCTGCGCCGACGGAAGTACCTGCGGTAGTAATAATGCTTCTGTCCTTGCTGAAGTCGTAAACCGCATTATCTGTATGCAGTACGCCGGCCAGCTTATACTCTTTATCCTGCTTCCATTCGCCGGTAATCTGGCTTGTGAAGTTATCTTTAGTCTGTGCTTCCGGATAGGTTACATTCGGAGTAACGCTGCCATCCTTCAGGCTTCCCTGACCAGTCGTCTTATCATAGGCAATATCACCGGTTTGTTTAATAACGGAGCTTGCTGTAAGACCTTCTGCCAACTTAACATAACCGGTAAGATTCCGCTCGCCGGTAATATAACCGGTATAATACAGCTTATTAGCCAAAGAATTCAAGGCATTGGCAATGCTGTCCTCATCACTGAAGTCTACACCGCTTCTGTCCGTCAGCATAGTAATCTTGCTGCCGTTCTTAGCGCTCTTGACAGTAAAGTTACCGCCGTATACTTCAGCAGGATTGCTGCTGTTGTGCTTGTAAATGACTGTTGCGTCACCGCTGTAGCTGCCGATGGTTACGCCGGCTGCTGCATTAGTCATGTCAACTACGCCATTAGTACCAGTGAAGCTCTTCAGGCTGCTTGCACCACTGTTGTTCCAGGTGCTGCCGTTAAGCGTCAGGCTGAAGTCTGCACTAGTGCTTGCGCCTGTCCAAATGCTGCCGTTTGTCAAAGTTGCACTGCCTGCAGCACTCGTGTTGCCATTCCACTTGCTGTTGTTGGCAGTAATTGTTACATTTGCACCGCTGTTGTCACCGCTCCAGCTGCTGTCGGTCAAGTTAACCGTTGCATTAGCGCCGTTATTGGCACCGGTCCATGTGGTTGCGTTGGTCAAAGTAATGTTGGTATTTGCACCGCTGTTTGCGCCTGTCCAGGCTGCTTTATCTGCTTTCACAGTTACGCCGTCTGCAGTATTGCCTTTGCTCCAGCTTGCGCCGTTGGTCAAAGTTACATTTACATTTGCACCGCTGTTAATACCGCTCCAGGTAGAAGCATCCAGCTTAATTGTGCTTCCTGCTCCACTGCTGTCGCCTGTCCAAGTTGTGCCGTTAGTCAGTGTCGCGTTCAGCTTGCCGGTGTTGGCTCCGTTCCAGCTGCCCTTGCTCAGGCTCATGGTAGTGTTGCCTGCATTGTCGCCACTCCACGCTGCGCCTTCCTTGAAGTTCAGCTCTACGCTGCCGTCGGCATCTGTTGCTACATCTCCGTCCAGCTTGCTGAGGTTCTTGGCTGTAACCTTCGCACCCTTGCCATTAGCAGTAATGTCGCTGCCAATGGTGGTATCTGCAGAATCAATCGTTACTGCTGCATTTGCACCATTAGCACTCACTGCACCGTTGACCTTAGCAGCTTTCGTTGCCTTAATCGTTACAGCATTATTTGTAGTTAAGTCACCGTTCAGTGTTGCGTTAACTGCAGTGATATCCACCTTGCTGTTGTTAGCGTTAATTGCTTTCGCACCACTTACTGTCAGGCTGCCTGCATCCTGAACTGTCAGTGTAGCGCCGCTTGTTGCGATACCGTCACCGCTGTTGGCAGTAATAGTCAGATCGTTGTTATTCAGCTTCAAGGTTGTATCCTTAGCTGTAGTAATTGCACTGCTGTCGGTTGTAATCGTTGTTGCGTCTTTCGTGAAGTTATAGATATTGTTATCTACCGTGTTGGAAAGTACACCGGCCTTGCGGTATTCCTTATCAGCGAAGTGCTCACCGGTAATGCTTGTTACAAAGGCTGTTCTGTCCTGTTCTGTCGGATATACAGGTCCCGGCGTTACAGTCTTGTGGTCCGCACTGCCCTGACCGGTCGTCTTGTCATAGACAATACCTGCGGTCTGCTTAGCAACAGAGGTTGCTGTCAGGCCTTCGGCTATCTTCACGGTGCCGTTCAGGTTGCTTTCTGCTCCGCCTATTGCTCCCAGGTAGAACAGCTTACCTGCCAGTGCATCCAATGCTTCGTTAATCTTATCCTCATCCGTCGTATCTACGCCGGTATTGTCCGTCAGCATAGTAATCTTGCTGCCGCTCTTAGCGCTAGTAACGGTAAAGTTACCGCCGTATACTTCACTAGGATTGCTGTTGTTGTGCTTGTAAATGACTGTTGCGTCACCGCTGTAGCTGCCGATGGTTACGCTAGCTGCAGCGTTAGTCATATCAACTATGCCGTTGGTACCAGTGAAGCTCTTCAGGCTGCTGGCGCCACTGTTGTTCCAGGTGCTGCCGTTCAGCGTCAGGCTGAAGTCTGCACTAGTGCTTGCACCTGTCCAGATGCTGCCATTTGTCAATACTGCACTGCCTGCGGCATTAGCATTGCCGTTCCACTTGCTGTTGTCGGCAGTAATTGTTACATTTGCACCGCTGTTGTCACCGCTCCAGCTGCTGTCTGTCAGGCTAATAGTCGCATTGTTGCCGGTATTTGTGCCAGTCCAGCTTGCGCTATTGGTCAAAGTAATGTTAGCTTTTGCACCGCCGTTAGCTCCTGTCCAGGCTGCTTTATCTGCTTTCACAGTTACTCCGTCTGCGGTATTGCCTTTGCTCCAGCTTGCGCCGTTGGTCAAAGTAATATCTGCATTGGCTCCGCTGTTCGCACCATTCCATGTAGAAGCATCCAGCTTAATCGTGCTGCCTGCACCACTGCTGTCACCGGTCCAGCTTGTGCCGTTCGTCAGCGTTGCGTTCAGCTTGCCGGTATTAGCTCCGTTCCAGGTACCCTTGCTCAGGCTCATGGTAGTGTTTCCGCTGTTGTCACCAGTCCAGCTTGCGCCTTCCTTGAAGTTCAGCTCTACGCTGCCGTCGGCATCTGTTGCTACATCTCCGTCCAGCTTGCTGAGGTTCTTAGCTGTAACCTTCGCACCCTTGCCATTAGCAGTAATATCGCTGCCGATAGTTGTATCTGCGGAATCAACAGTTACTACTGCATTTGCTCCAACCGCACTTACCGCGCCGCTAATTGCCGCGCTTGCAGTTCCGCTGATGCTTACGCTGCTGTTCGCGCCGCTGGCGCTCACTGCACCGTTGACTTTCGCAGCCTTCGTTGCCTTAATATTTACGACATTATTTGTGCTTACGTCACCGTTCAGCGTTGCGTTAACTGCAGTGATATCCACCTTGCTGTTGTTAGCGTTAATTGCTTTCGCACCACTTACTGTCAGGCTGCCTGCATCCTGAACTGTCAGCTTACCGCCGGTTGTTGCGATACCGTCACCGCCGTTGGCAGTAATCGTCAGATCGTGGTTGTTCAGCTTCAAGGTTGTATCCTTAGCTGTAGTAATTGCACTGCTGTCGGTAGTAATCGTGGTTGCGTCTTTCGTGAAGTTATAGATATTGTTATCGACGGTGTTGGAGAGTACGCCGGCCTTACGGTATTCCTTATCAGTCAGATGTTCACCGGTAATGCTCGTTACAAAGGCTGTTCTGTCCTGTTCTGTCGGATATACAGGTCCCGGCGTTACAGTCTTGTGGTCCGCACTGCCCTGACCGGTCGTCTTGTCATAGACAATACCTGCTGTCTGCTTTGCAACAGAGGTTGCTGTCAGGCCTTCGGCTATCTTCACGGTGCCGTTCAGGTTATTTTCTGCACCACCAATTGCACCAGTGTAGAACAGCTTGCCTGCCAGTGCATCCAATGCTTCGTTAATCTTATCCTCATCCGTTGTATCTACGCCGGTGTTATCCGTCAGCATGGTAATCTTGCTGCCGTTCTTAGCATTGTTGACAGTGAAGTTACCGCCGTATACTTCAGCAGGATTACTGCTGTTGTGCTTGTAGATGACAGTTGCGTCACCGCTGTAGCTGCCAATCGTTACGCCGGCTGCTGCATTAGTCATATCAACTATGCCGTTAGTAGCATTGAAGCTCTTCAGGCTGCTGGCGCCACTGTTATTCCAGGTGCTGCCGTTCAGCGTAAGAGCAAAGTCTGCATTTGTGCTTGCGCCTGTCCAGATGCTGCCGTTTGTCAGTGTTGCGCTGCCGGTTGCACTCGTGCTGCCATTCCACTTGCTGTTATTGGCAATAATTGTTACATTTGCACCGCTGTTGTCACCGCTCCAGCTGCTGTCGGTCAAGTTAACAGTTGCATTAGCGCCGTTATTGGCACCGGTCCATGTGGTTGCGTTGGTCAACGTAATGTTCGCATTCGCGCCGCTGTTCGCACCATTCCAGCTAGAAGCATCCAGCTTAATCGTGCTGCCTGCACCACTGCTGTCGCCTGTCCAGGTTGTGCCGTTAGTCAGTGTCGCGTTCAGCTTGCCGGTATTCGCTCCGTTCCAGCTGCCCTTGCTCAGGCTCATGGTTGTGTTACCAGCGTTATCGCCACTCCACGCTGCGCCTTCCTTGAAGTTCAGCTCTACGCTGCCGTCAGCATCTGTTGCCACATTGCCGTTCAGCTTGCTGAGGTTCTTAGCGGTAACCTTAGCACCCTTGCCATTAGCAGTGATATCGCTGCCGATAGTTGTATCTGCAGAATCAATCGTTACTGCTGCATTTGCGCCGTCAGCACTTACTGCACCGCTAATTGCTGCGCTTGCTGTTCCGTTAATGCTTACGCTGCTGTTCGCGCCGCTGGCGCTCACTGCACCGTTGACCTTCGCAGCCTTCGTTGCCTTAATATTTACGACATTATTTGTGCTTACGTCACCGTTCAGCGTTGCGTTAACTGCAGTGATATCCACCTTGCTGTTGTTAGCGTTAATTGCTTTCGCACCACTTACTGTCAGGCTGCCTGCATCCTGAACTGTCAGCTTACCGCCGGTTGTTGCGATACCGTCACCGCCGTTGGCAGTAATCGTCAGATCGTGGTTGTTCAGCTTCAAGGTAGTATCTTTGGCTGTAGTAACTGCGCTGCTGTCGGTAGTAATCGTAGTTGCGTCTTTCGTGAAGTTATAGATATTATTATCGACGGTGTTGGAGAGAACGCCGGCCTTACGGTATTCCTTATCAGTCAGATGTTCACCGGTAATACTTGTTACAAAGGCTGTTCTGTCCTGTTCTGTCGGATATACAGGACCAGGCGTTACAGTCTTGTGGTCCGCACTGCCCTGACCGGTCGTCTTGTCATAGACAATACCTGCGGTCTGCTTAGCAACAGAGGTTGCTGTCAGGCCTTCGGCTATCTTCACGGTGCCGTTCAGGTTGCTTTCTGCTCCGCCTATTGCTCCCAGGTAGAACAGCTTGCCTGCCAGTGCATCCAGTGCTTCGTTAATCTTATCCTCATCCGTTGTATCTACGCCGGTGTTGTCCGTCAGCATGGTAATCTTACTGTTGGCTGCTGCCTTGTTAACAGTAAAGTTACCGCCGTATACTTCGCCCGGATCACTGCTGTTATGCTTATAGATGACAGTTGCGTCACCGCTGTAGCTGCCGATGGTTACGCTTGCTGCAGCGTTAGTCATATCAACTATGCCGTTAGTAGCATTGAAGCTCTTAAGGCTGCTGGCGCCGCTATTGTTCCAGGTGCTGCCGTTAAGTGTCAGACTAAAGTCTCCGCTTGTGCTTGCACCTGTCCAGATGCTGCCATTTGTCAATACTGCACTGCCTGCAGCGCTCGTGCTGCCGTTCCACTTGCTGTTATTAGCAGTAAGGCTCAGACCTGCGCCGCTGTTGTCACCGCTCCAGTTGCTATCAGTCAAGTTAACCGTTGCATTAGCGCCGTTATTGGCACCGGTCCATGTGGTTGCGTTGGTCAAAGTAATGTTGGTATTTGCACCGCTGTTTGCGCCTGTCCAAGTTGCTTTATCTGCTTTCACAGTTACGCCGTCTGCAGTATTGCCTTTAGTCCAGCTTGCTCCATTGGTCAATGTAATATCTGCATTTGCGCCGCTGTTTGCGCCGTTCCAAGCAGAACCATCCAGCTTAATTGTGCTTCCTGCTCCACTGCTGTCGCCTGTCCAAGTTGTGCCGTTAGTCAGTGTCGCGTTCAGCTTGCCGGTGTTGGCTCCGTTCCAGCTGCCCTTGCTCAGGCTCATGGTAGTGTTGCCTGCATTGTCGCCACTCCACGCTGCGCCTTCCTTGAAGTTCAGCTCTACGCTGCCGTCGGCATCTGTTGCTACATCTCCGTCCAGCTTGCTGAGGTTCTTGGCTGTAACCTTCGCACCCTTGCCATTAGCAGTAATGTCGCTGCCGATGATGGTATCAGCAGAATCAATCGTTACTGCTGCATTTGCGCCGTCAGCATTTACTGCACCTGTAACAGTCGTAGCTTCGCCGCCATTAATACTTACGCTGCTGTTCGCGCCGCTGGCGCTCACTGCACCGTTGACCTTCGCAGCCTTCGTTGCCTTAATATTTACGACATTATTTGTGCTTACGTCACCGTTCAGCGTTGCGTTAACTGCAGTGATATCCACCTTGCTGTTGTTAGCGTTAATTGCTTTCGCACCACTTACTGTCAGGCTGCCTGCATCCTGAACTGTCAGCTTACCGCCGGTTGTTGCGATACCGTCACCGCCGTTGGCAGTAATCGTCAGATCGTGGTTGTTCAGCTTCAAGGTAGTATCTTTGGCTGTAGTAACTGCGCTGCCAGCGGTCGTAATCGTGGTTGCGTCTTTCGTGAAGTTATAGATATTATTATCGACGGTGTTGGAGAGTACGCCGGCCTTACGGTATTCCTTATCGGTCAGATGCTCACCGGTAATGCTTGTTACAAAGGCTGTTCTGTCCTGTTCTGTCGGATATACAGGTCCCGGCGTTACAGTCTTGTGGTCCGCACTGCCCTGACCGGTCGTCTTGTCATAGACAATACCTGCTGTCTGCTTTGCAACAGAGGTTGCTGTCAGGCCTTCGGCTATCTTCACGGTGCCGTTCAGGTTATTTTCTGCACCACCAATTGCACCAGTGTAGAACAGCTTGCCTGCCAGTGCATCCAGTGCTTCGTTAATCTTATCCTCATCCGTCGTATCTACGCCGGTGTTATCCGTCAGCATGGTAATCTTGCTGCCGTTCTTAGCGCTCTTGACAGTAAAGTTACCGCCGTATACTTCGCCCGGATTACTGCTGTTATGCTTATAGATGACAGTTGCGTCACCGCTGTAGCTGCCTATGGTTACGCTAGCTGCTGCATTAGTCATGTCGACTATACCGTTCGTACCAGTGAAGCTCCTCAGGCTGCTTGCACCGCTGTTGTTCCAGGTACTGCCGTTAAGCGTGAGAGCAAAGTCTGCACTAGTGCTTGCGCCCGTCCAACTGCTGCCGTTTGTCAAAGTTGCACTGCCTGCAGCATTAGCATTGCCATTCCACTTGCTGTTGTTGGCAGTAATTGTTACATTTGCACCGCTGTTGTCACCGCTCCAGCTGCTGTCGGTCAAGTTAACCGTTGCATTAGCGCCGTTATTGGCACCGGTCCATGTGGTTGCGTTGGTCAAAGTAATGTTGGTATTTGCACCGCTGTTTGCGCCTGTCCAAGCTGCTTTATCTGCTTTCACAGTTACTCCGTCTGCGGTATTGCCTTTGCTCCAGCTTGCGCCGTTGGTCAAAGTTACATTTGCATTTGCACCGCTGTTCATACCGCTCCAGCTAGAAGCATCCAGCTTAATCGTGCTGCCTGCACCACTGCTGTCGCCGGTCCAGCTTGTGCCGTTCGTCAGCGTTGCGTTCAGCTTGCCGGTATTCGCTCCGTTCCAGCTGCCCTTGCTCAGGCTCATGGCAGTGTTACCGCTGTTGTCACCAGTCCAGCTTGCGCCTTCCTTGAAGTTCAGCTCTACGCTGCCGTCGGCATCTGTTGCTACATCTCCGTCCAGCTTGCTGAGGTTCTTAGCTGTAACCTTCGCACCCTTGCCATTAGCAGTAATATCGCTGCCAATGATGGTATCAGCAGAATCAATCGTTACTGCCGCATTTGCGCCGTCAGCACTTACTGCACCTGTAACAGTCGTAGCTTCGCCGCCATTAATACTTACGCTGCTGTTTGCGCCGTTAGCATTTACTGTACCGTTGACCTTCGCTGCCTTCGTTGCTTTAATATTTACGACATTATTTGTGCTTACGTCACCGTTCAGTGTTGCGTTAACTGCAGTGATATCCACCTTGCTGTTGTTAGCGTTAATTGCTTTCGCACCACTTACTGTCAGGCTGCCTGCATCCTGAACTGTCAGCTTACCGCCGGTTGTTGCGATACCGTCACCGCCGTTGGCAGTAATCGTCAGATCGTGGTTGTTCAGCTTCAAGGTTGTATCCTTAGCTGTAGTAATTGCACTGCTGTCGGTAGTAATCGTGGTTGCGTCTTTCGTGAAGTTATAGATATTGTCAGTATCAGGGAGTACACCCGCATCCCTATATTCCTTGTCTGTTACATAATCACCGGTTACAGTTGTTTTAAAATCTGTCTTAGACTGTACATTAGGAATGCTTGTACCATAATCAACGGTTGCTTTATCAAGACTGCCCTGACCGGTTTTACTATCGTAACCAATATTACCGGCAAATTTAGTTGCTGATGCAGACGTAAGTCCCTCAGCAATTTTTACATAACCATCAAGATTTTTTTCACCATTTAAGTATCCGGTATAATACAGCTTATTAGCCAAAGCATTCAAGGCGTCATTGATGGCATATTTATTGGTAGTTTCCAAACCATTAGAATCTGTCAGCAGTGTAATTCCTGAACCGGTTGTTGCTGTACCAATTGTAATATCACCACCATTAATTTTGGTAACATCATTTACATCATGCTGATAAACAAACGTAGCCTTACCATTATATTTGTTAATAGTAAGATTTCCTGCAGTTGCATCCGTCATATCAACTGTAGTACCGCCACCGGCCGCCACAGCTGCAGCCTTTCTCATTTTGCTGATACTGCCGGTATTAAAGCTGTCAAGAACACTATCTCCTTTTAGTTGCCAAAGGCTGTCACCATGCATATTCAGCGTACTGCCGCTACCAATGACATTACCGCTCCAGCTGCTGCCATTATTCAGAGTTACAGAAGATCTGTCACCCCTGATATTTCCCTGATAAGCAGAATTATCAAGTGTGAGCTGCAAATCGCTGCCACTGCTGTCACCGGTCCAGCTTGCCTTATTTTTTAGTGTAACAACAGCCTTGCTACCATCATTTTTACCGTTCCAGTCGGATGCGTTCAGTGTTGCATTTATTTCCGTACCCTTATTATCACCGGTCCAGGCAGAATCGGTTGCATTAACCACCATATTGCTGCCGCTGTTGTTGCCAGTCCAGCTTGCTTTGTCCTTCAGAGCCAGATTTACATTATCACCACTGTTATTGCCATGCCAATCGCCTTTTTCTACAAGGAAGTTTTTATCTGCATCAGTGTTATCTCCCTCGGGAGTTTCTGTCTGTACACTGATTTTTTCACCCAAGCTTCCCTGTCCTGTAGTATCGCTGTATTTAACACTGCTTACATATTTAGCTGCAGAAGCCGCTGTCAGACCTTCACCAATCTGTACCTGCCCGTCCAGATTTCTGCTGCCATTGACATAATCTGTATAATAAAGCTTATTGGCCAAAGCATCGAGAACCTTATTAACAGTTGCTTCAGAAGATGTATTTACGCCGCTGCTGTCCGTGCGCAAAGCTACAGCAGAGCCGGTTTCAGCAGTCTTCACCGTAAAATTGCCACCCAAAATTTTTTCCGGGTTACTGTTATCATGCTCATAAATAACCATAGTATTACCGCTGTATTTGTCTATGGTTATATTCTTGCTGCCACTCTTCTGGAAAATAACGCCTGCAGCACCTGCACTGCCACCTGTAAGTTTGCTGATATGGCTTGCTCCATTGCTGCCGACATCTTCATTATCCTGTGCATAACGTGTATTATTGGCCTGGTTTATCCAGCTTGCACCGTTTTGCAGCCACATATTTACTGTGCCGCCATTATCTACAATGCCGCGCAGATAAGAATCATCCGTAGTCAAAGCTACATTTACCGTACCTGTTTTCAACGCGAAGATATCGCCACCAAGCTTAACGCTGTTATTGCCGGCCGCTGTGCCATCTTTACCTGTATTAACGTTAATAGTGCCCTGATATGCTCCCAAGGTATAGTAACCATAATTCATACCCTTAGGAACATTAATCTCGCCACCGCCAATAGATACCGTACTGTTCTTAGCATTCGTTGTAATACCATTGCCATACACATCCATATCAGCAGTACCGCTGACATCTACACGGCTGTTCTCAACCTGTGTAAGAATACCTGCGTTGTTAAAGCGCGACAACACATTATCTGCATTTATAGGAATACCCCATGTTTCGCTGTCAGAGCCCTTTATAGTCAGATTGCCGTTAATCGTAATTGTGTTGGCAACATCGGAAGCATAGCTGGCTTCACCCCAACGGTCTGTTTTCTGTACAGCAACGCCATTACCGCCGTAGCTGCCGTTCATAGAGATATTAACATCTCCGTTAACAGTAATCTTGCTGGCAGCCGATTTGCCGGCATCATTCATGATAGCATTATTCAAGGAATTACCATTCACAGCGCCAATAGTAATAATATTCAGCTTACCTGCATTAATAGTAACACTCTTACCATTGCCGGCATAAACACCGACAGGTGTAGCAACACTGTTCTGTACCTGCAGCTGCAGAGTATTGCTGCCGGCGTTGACAGTAACATCATTACCGTCATGCGCATAAACAGCAGCCAGAATATTATTGCTTAAATCAGCCTGTGTTTTCCATGCATTAGGCTTCAGGCTGATAGTTTTATCAGCAGTAAAGGTATAAACACTGTTATCACTGCTGACACCGCTGTAAACGGAACTGTCAGCATCTGTGCCGCTGATGCGTTGGAAATAATCGCCTGTTTTACTATTGGCATTGATGTTGACAATCTTGGTTGTAGTCACAGAAGGAGATGTAAGCCCTTCTTCCCGTGAGGTTGTCAGCAAAGCCTTGTTGCCGAAAACAGTATCACCGGAAAGCAAGGAAACAGAGTTAAATGTGTGGTAGGATGTGTTGCCCGCCAGCTCATAGGCACTCCAGGTATAGGTAGGCTTAGAAGCGCCATCGGTATAAACTACGATATTATTGCCAAATTCGCCCCAAACACGCTTAGTATAATATTCGGCAAACAGCTTATTGAACCAACCGGTGCCTACACCGGTATTGCCGCCGCCCTCTGTACTGCCTTCAACAACAATTTCCCAATCTACAGGGTTATCCGAGCTCAGATTAGCCACTGTAGTTTTATAAACCTTCAGATTGCTGCCGCCGCCACCGGTTGCCAAATTATATGCCAGGATATAGGCGGTACCATTAGGCCAGACAGTCATATCACGAAAATCAAGGCCATTACTCTTGACGTTTTCCGGCAATACTACAGATTTAGATTCCTGATTCAGAACATTATTGTTAATCGTGGCCAAAGTTATAGCAGATTCACTATTGCCGTGTCCTACATATTGGTAACCGCCGATACCTGTATGCAGCAGTATATCATTATAATTGTTCAGTTTAACCGAGTCAGGATTACGTGCACTGCAGGTATAATTAACATATTCAAGACTACCGTCATCCTTTATCTGATATTGCATAATTATACTGTCATCATAAGGATCATAACCACCCTTAGGATTGATGCTGACAACTACATAAAGCTGTCCGTTTTTGACAACCATGCCTTCGCCATGCACCCAGCCCGGAGAACTGTAACTCATGCCGCAGTAAGTATTAAGATCCTCCATCAGATTACGGGATTTGCTGACCTCTTCGGTCAAAACATTCTTATCGTACTTTACAACGCCGATAGTACCTAAATCATAATCACCGACATAAATATATCCATTATAACCGGCTGCGGAATGCGGGTTGGCACCTTTGGTAATGATGCCGGATGGATAAACCTCATCCTTACTCCAGGTTGTATCGGCACCGATTACCTTCGAGGGAATCAAATCAACTGTACTATAATTGTACTGACGCAGCAAAAACATGCTTTTGCCATCCAGCACAAAGCTATAGGTGCCGGGATCCTTATTCAAGGATTCAATTACTGCTACATTTGCTTTGCTGTCAACCTTATCGGTAACACGTGAGCCGGTAATAGCAGTCATATTGCTGGCACCATAGTTAGAAGGAACAGTTATCAACAGATTGGCTGCGAAAGCGCTGCCGCCAATCATCCATCCACCCATTATTGAAGCTAAAATTGCCGCCTTTTTACTTTTACTGAACTTACGCATTGATAAATCCCCCTTTAGAACTGATAACGCGCTGTAACATAATAGGTGCGGCCCTGTATCGGAAATTCCGGATTAATATAGCCGGGAACCATGAATGCTGCATCACTGCGAATTTTAGATTTAGGACCTTTATTGAGAATGTCATTGCATCCAAATGTCAGCTGCCAATTTTTCTTCGGCATCCACTTCAGGCCGCTATTCATAACAAACAGCGAGCATACCGGTTTGCCGGACAGATACGGTGACAGCTTGCCACTCGTTGCTTTATTGTAATAAGTGAAGTATTCATCTGTGTAATGTCCTTCGGCAAAGACAGAGAACTTCTCTGAAGGTCTGTAGGTCAGGCGGATATTGCCCTCCCATTCCGGCTGGTAAGTAGGCCATACCGAAGCGTATTCACCAAACTGCGTAGCCGTATGCTTGTTATAGGCGCTGGTATTAAGGTAAGTTACCTGTAAATCAAGATCGAATTTATTCCATTTAAAGCTGCTCTGCAATTCAATGCCATGAGATTTACCCTTATTATCATTAAAATAAGACCAATAATCCTTGCCTGCACGCTCCAGCTGCAGCATATTTGTAGAATCTCGCCAATAATATGTCAAGGTAGTGGAATTATCTGCTCCCAACAGCTTGTTATTCATAATCGCACTGATATCAAACTGCTTGCCTTCCTCCGGCACAGGGAACATTGCACCTTCACCATTATGATTCCGCGGAGCAGGCAGGATGCCGGCACCGTCACCGGCAATTTCCGCCATGTTCAGCAAACGGTAATAGGTTCCGCCCGTCATACGCAGAGTAAGGTTTTCATTTACTTCTTTCTTCAAAGCCAGCTGCCATGTTGCCTTACCCTTGGTCTGCGAATCCTTAGGATGAATCCAGCTTGCCTGTCCATCGGTAAAGCGCTTGCCATCACTGAAGCCGGTAATCTTTGATTGGTTATAACGTACACTAGGCGTAAAAATCCAGGTGCCTTCTTTATCTAAGGTAATAGAATCTTGCAGTTGTACGTTGAACAGCTCCTGCTCATAACGGTTACGGATTTGTGCTGAAAGAAAATTTTGGCTAGCCTGTCCACCTAAAATTTTAGCCATGTTGGAACCATCTATATCCAGGCCTTCTTTAGAATAGTTAATCAAAAAGTCCAGCATATTGTTATCGTTCAGCTTGTAACCGCCATCAATCTGAGCTGTGTATTTGTTAGATTTATAACGGCTCCATTCGCGCAGCGGCTGGTTCTGCATATCCCATTCACTGTTCGGATACGCTGTATTGATATGCTCGGCCCGATATTTTTTATCCTGATACATGTAGTCAAGCATCCAGCCCCATTCAAGCTTGCCAACCTCCTGACGGTTCTGCAGCATCAGGCTGGCACTGTTCTGTTTCTGTCTGCGGCTGTCATAATAATATCTGTCGCTCAAATCAACGCCATTATTATAAACCGCTGCATTAACATCACCCAGCCATACACTGTCCGGCATATGTCTGTCCAAAGTATCATATGTGCCTTTGATAACCCAGTTTTTATTTTGCCATTTTACAATCGTACTGGTCTTTTCATAATCATTATATTTTCTATATCTGGTAGCATTTTCTGCTTCCTTCTGTTTTTGTTTTAATTTTTCCAGTGATTCTTTTCTGCCGGCCTGATTTTTATTTTTATCAGGGTCCGCATCGTTCGTCCACTTATCTATATTATTCTGAACTACTTTATCGCCGTACTCTTTAAGGATTTCTTCCTTGATTTCAGGTGTAAGAACACCTTCGCCGAAGGAACTGCCAATCCAGTCATATTGCAGCGCCTCATGCCAGTCACTGTCATCATAGCCTCTTTTAAGGTACTCATCCTTAAGACCTCTGTCTACCACCTGTTGTTCAATTAAATACAGATTGGAATTGCCGACATCTTTTTTCGCATATTCATATCGGTTATCATAGATAGCATCCTTCAGGCTGTCGCTTCTTACAAATCCCAACCAGGCATCATTATTTGCTTTATAGTAATCTATTTGTTCCTGCTGCAGATTTATTACAGCACCTTTGGTCATATAATCGATGGTTTCATTATTAAAATTATCGATTACTTTCTGCTGACCTGCTATCTGCTGCTCACCATACGGCAGATATCTTTCCGCAGCATAGTTTTTATACTTGAAATCTCCGTCGCTGGATTCATAGTTAGTGCCAACCATTAACGAACCATCCCCCAGAGGAGCTGTTATTTCCATAGAGCCTCTTTTGCCACCATAAGAGCTTTTGCCAACTTCCAATGATACATCTGTCGTTTCCGGCTTTTTGGTAACAATGTTGATAACACCGCCCATAAAAGTACCACCAAAACGGCTGGGAATATAACCGCGGTAAACCTCAATACGCTCTACGTTTTTTACAGGAATTGTCGAAAGGTCAACCGCAGTATCACCGCCAAGGTTAGCCAATACACCGTCAATAAAAATGCCGACCTGCGCAGCAGTGGAGCCACGCATCGTCACAGTTGTATATTGCCCTTTGCCGTTTACCTCACGCACGTGCACACCGGGCACGGTCAAAAGCAAGTCAGGCAATGATTTCTGCTCACCTTTGAATTCATCAGGACGCACAATGTTTACCGTACCGGGAGAAAGCTTGCTTTCCCAATCAGGACGTTTAGCTTCTACCGTCATAGCATCAAGGCTGAAGTCCATCAATGAGTCATCAGCATCATTGCTTGCTGTCTGCGCAGCATCAGTTGGGGCTGCGTATGCAGCAGGCAGAAATTCTGTAAGAGAGCATCCCAGAGATACAGCAATTGCCGCAGCTAAAATATTTTGGCCATGAATATTTTTCACTAAAATCTCCTCCTTAACTCGGAAATTTATCATAAACTTATAAAAAAAAGACTTAATTTTAAAATGGGCATAGTAGTCCCATTATAAAATTAAGTCATCAGATTAATTTTATATGTCTTCAGCTGCAATCCGACTTTACGGTCTCCTGTGCAGGTAAGCTAGAGCTATTTGGCGTGCTGAAGTACATGATGTATATATTTTTTTATATTAAACCATGTGTTTAAAGATCTGTTTTTTAACAGTTAGCACGGGCATCATTAATTTTACCTTGATGCGCTCTGGCTCCATCGCGCCGGCGCAGCCTTAAAAGCTCACCTATAAGCGTCAGCAAATAATCACGCGGTATTGTTACATATGTTTCGTCGCATTTTGAAAACCGATTAAAGCTTACCTTTAACTCCTCATACTTCATAATGAATCCTCGTCCCCCTTTTAGGCACACAAAAACAATTGCTCTTATCCGCCTGTAAATCGCAGGTTCAATGGATATCTTAAACAAACAGCGCTTTGACTCAAGATCTTCATGTCTCCATCCCTTTGCGAAAGGTATAAGCTGCGGCAATCAGTTTATATGATGAAGGCACTCCCTAATACAATTGCGGTACAGTGCCGGATTCTCACCATGCTTCCCTATTTGTTTAATATGTTTTTAACTTTTTATTATACGCGGAACAATAAATGATATCAGTTTGTAATCTATTTGCTTTTCATTTATCTCTATTTGCTTATTGATTGTTTGTATCATTTGCCGATTTAATTATAACATGTGAAATATTCTTTAGTCAAGAAAGCTCTTTGGATACTTTTTTTATTTTATTTACAAAACTCTCAGTAAAACAACACCATGAGCTTTTTCTGTTAACTGCATATTCTTGAACATCATCACTTATTTACTAATTTACAACTAAGCAAACTTCTGCAGCAAATCATCTTTTCCTAAAATATCAAAAATGTCAAATAGCAGATAAACCGTAACGGAAAACCTGCTATCCGACATTTTTTGAGAGGAGTTGATGAGTTTTTTGAAAATGAGTATGTAAATTCGCCATACCCGCCTTCATCCCCCACCTAAGAGGTGGAGGACTTCTGGCGGATTAGGTTAAATCTTAGAAGCTCCAGCGCAGGCCGGCATCAAGACGATATTTTTGCTCTACATCTCCGCCAAAGCTGCAGCCATAGGTTGCATAGAAGGTGTTGGCAGCACTAAGCTTCGCAGCCACGCCAACCTGTGCTTCATACCAGGTATCGCCAAAGTCAAGGCTTGTTTTACCGCCCTGTTCGCCTACTGCACGGAACGCACTGTCAAAGTCACCGCTGAATTCATGTGCTGCTGCCAGTTTTACAAAGTAGCTTGCATTATCAGTTGTCTGGCCTACACGTACGCCCAAGCGAGCGATGCAGCTGGTGAATGCATCCTGTGCAACATCCATATTCTTATTCTTGCCCCAGGCACTGAGATAGTCGCTTGTTGCAGCATAGTCCTTCGCAGCAATACGGCCTACAGTCAGTTCTAAGCTCGGATCAACATACAAACCGTTTTTGCCTTCAAAACGCTTGCCATATTCTGCGCTCAAAGATGCGCCCCATGTTTTATAATCGCCATTCAGCTTATGACCATAAGCATTGCGTACATCGAATTCGTTTTCCAGACGAGTGTATTTAGCAATCAAATCAAGATATTGACCGCTATCACCCTGCCAAGTACCATACAGTCCCAAGCTTGTACCCTTAATGTCGGCACGACCGTTGCCATAGGAAGAATTGCCATCATTGTAGGAAAGAGCCACGCCTGCTTTCCAACCGTTGCCTACTTCCTTATCATAGCCAACCTGATAAGCGTTGTATTTGAGGTTCAGATCAGTATTTTGCGCATCCATGCTGTATTTGCCGCCATAATACTTAGCCCAGATGCCGCTTTCGTCCTCGCTCAGGCGCAGGTCACCCATACGCTTCATCAGGTCATTGTTTTCTGCACGCCACATCAAAGCAGCAGAAGCCATTGCAGTCTTAGCGCCCTTCATCATAGCGGTTTCTTTGTCGCCGTAGATTACTTCAGGGTTCTTTTTGTTTTCCGGATTAATAATAGAGCCTTCCTTCAGGCTGCCCTTACCATCTTCCGCAGAGAAGCTGATATCGCCAAGCTTGAGAGCAGCGGAGCTGGCAGTCAAGCCTTCGGAAATCTGTACGTAACCATCAAGATTGTTTTCTGCGCCGTCAATAGCACCTGTATAGGTCAGCTTGTCAGCCAGCTTGTTCATAGCCTTCGTAACCTCTTCAGCGTTGCTGGTATCGATGCCGTCATTGTCGGTGCTCAGAGTGATCACGGAGCCTTCAGCTGCGCTGCCGATGGTGATGTTGCCGCCGAGAACATCATTATTATCATCAACATTATGCTTAAACGACACCAAAGTATTGCCAGTATAATTGCTTAACGTAATATTTTTATCCCCGTCCATAACTATAGTGCCACGTGCAGCTTCATCTTTACCACCAGTAAAGTAATCAACTGCTATATCATGAGTACCGTTATGATACCAAACAGCACTAGTATCAAGCGTCATGGACATATGATTTATTGCATCACTATCTTTTTCTGCATTAGAACCACCGTGCCAGGTTGCTCCATTATGCATTCGTAACGTCAAGGCGCTTTTAGCGCCACCAGTCCAGTCAGCACCATTGTCCATATAAATATTAACACCATATTTAGTAGTACTATCATATGCACTTTCATTATCTAAAGTTGCATAAGAGCTTTGCGTACCAATAACATTTCCACGTAAATATGAATCTTCACCATTTAATCCAACATTGACCTGTGCTGCTTTCTGACTACTACTACCTTTAGTCTGTAAGTCACCGTCAATTTGAACTATATTGTCACCAGCGCCAATTATATTACCATCATTATCTTTTTGGGTATTAACATTAATTCTCGTCACATCGCCATAATCATAAACATGTTTAGCTAAAAATCTGCCCACAAACTTGCCACCGCCAATGTCAATTTGTGCAGAATCAGCCTGAACAGCGTAGCTTAACTTAGTTCCGCCTTTTCTCGGTGTATCTCTAGATACAATGTTCACAAGACCATCTATAATGATTTGTGACTCTTCACCACTGTCGGATTTATGAGTTTCTGCATAAAGACCTCGTTTATCTACAGCTTCATTTAATCCATTAAATGAAAAGATTTTTTGCTCCTGATTTTCTCCGCCGTTATGAATAATCAGCTTTCCGCCACTATATGCTAAAGCACCAGTATGGTTTTCACCTCTTCGGTTAGCAAAAGTAACATTAATATTTCCTGCATTATTTATTTCCAACGAACTTCCCTGTCCTGCAGCAAGCCCCACTAATCTTGACACGTTATATTCATTACCAGCAATATGATTTATATTTAATGTATTATTATTCATATTGATAGTAATATCTTTACCGACTGCTGTATATACAGGTGCTACAAATCTATTATAAGTTGTATAACTGAATGATGGCTGAAATACCGCATCCACCTCAGAGTTTATCGTAACATTTTCTTTAAAATTATAGGAGCCGTTACCTTGATCAATTACACCTGCATTGACATAATCCGTATCTTCACTTGCATCACCAGTAATTGATGTATTAAATTCCAATCCAGAGTCATCATTCAAAGAAGTTGTGAGGTCGCTAGAAGCATAACTTGCAAATGCTCGCAGAACTTTCATTCTTGCAGCAGTTGTGGTAGCAGGATTTAAGGAGCCTTGTCCGTCAGTTGAGTTATAAGAAATTTTGCCTGTTTTCTTCGATACGCTTGAAGAAGTAAGACCTTCTGCAATGGTTACAGTGCCATCCAGATTCCTTTCACCAGTTGTATAGGCAGTGTAATAAAGCTTATTGGCCAGCTTATCTAATACCTGATTGATTTGCGTGGTATTACCATTGCTAATACCAGTATTATCTGTAATCAAATTGATATTAGAGCCTTTTTCTGCATTAGCAATAGTAAAGTTGCCGCCCAAAATATTTGTTACATCTTGTGCATCATGTTTATAGAACACCTTCATATTGCCTGCATAATTAGCAATGCTAACATTACCAGTATTATAACTTGCAGACTTACCATCAACAGTCTTAGTAAACGGAGTCATATATACCAAGCCTGCATTTTTAGCGTTGCTGCTGCCAGTAAGGCGTAACAAAGCTGTTGTATCTGCTTCATTATAGTTGTACCACGCTGCACCGTTGGTAATTTCTGCACTTACGGCATTGTTCAAAGAATAGCCTTGCCACAAAGTACCTGGATCACTCATTTTTACATTAGTTGCAAAAGAAGCGTTACCAACCCATTGGGCACCATTACCCATAAACAGGTTTACACTGCCGTAATCACCGGGAGTTTCGCCCCAGCCTGCACCCTTAATGTAATTGCCGTTCCAGTAGGACTCCTCTGTATTAAGGCCAACATTAATCGTCCCCTTGGTACCCATACCGCCAACAGTATTAAAGTCACCTAAAATCCGTACATCATTATCCCCTGCACCGATAGCTTTAGCGTCCAAGGCATCGCTTTCTTTTGTTACATTAACATTAACAATGCCATAATTACTGCTGACGAACTCACCATATGCACGAATAGCACAATTTTCGGCAAAGCCATAGTTTAATCCCGGATTAACACCCTTTTTAGTAGCAAAGATATTACCACCGCCGATATCAATAGTAGAAGCAACTGCGCTTACTGCCTCGGACATACCTACACCATCAGTAGTATCGGCGTTAATATTAACCAGTCCATCAATTTTAATATAAGAACGGGTACCATTCACACCATTCATAGCCTTTACAACAGCGCCGTTCGTACTGTTTGTCGTCGAACCAGTCAGAGTTAATTTTTGCTCTTCTAAGGTTGTGCTACCACTGGTATTAGCGTTATGTACAAAAATTTTGCCTCCGCTATTAACAAATAAGGCCGCTGTTTGCCCACCGCCTGTACTTTCTGCTGCTACAGACATTGCTCCCGGGTTGTTAATATTAACTACACCTTTATCGATTGCCGCAATACCTGTAGAATGTGAAGAGCCATAACCATTAACTGTCAGTGTATTTCCCCCAAGGTTCATGTTCAAAACAGTATTATTACCACTTGCAGAAACTGCTGCACCGATATTAGGCAACCATTGCCCACCGGCAATCATATTATTTGTTGCACTGACAGACGTTGCTGTACTATTTGTAGTAACGCCAGTTGGCGCAACAATAGCACCATCAGCAAATGCCACAGCTGCAAAGCTGCATCCCATTGCCACAGCAATACCTAAAGCTAATTTTCTTGATTTTTTAAAAGAATTACTTTTTGACATAATATTTCCCCCTTTAATTATCTTGGTGGTCTTCTAAATGATTAAATACGACGTCAAACTCCTTTCTTCAATCATATATATCCTTTTCCTGGCAACAACTAACGCTTCGCAAAAGAAAAAGCCTGGTATCACTCGTGTATCAGGCGCACCAAGGCGCACCGATTCCACAGTGAAACCAAGCCAATAGTCAGGTAATCACTAAGCTTTAACTGCAATCCGACTTTACGGTCTTCTATTTAGGTAAGCTTACGCTATTTCGCGTGTTAAAGTCTTTGGTAGCTATTTTATTTTTAAAGTTTGTACTTAATTTGTCTGCTTCCATTATCTGCTTTAAATCTTTTGATATTAAATCTTATTTGTTTCATTGTACCATTCTATATTTTATGTGTCAATACTATTTTACAACCAGCAAAAACATAGCTTACCAGTTTTGGGAATCGCTTATAATAATCGTCGGCCTCCGCATCAAACTCCAAATCGCTCATTGCCTGCACTGCAGCATGATAATACCAGCTCTGAATATCCTTGCCGCGTTTGAAGCGCTGCCATAAGTCCTCGCCGTATTTAGCATCATCACGTGCAATCGCACGCATATTGGCCAGCTCATCTGCCAAAACCAACTGCTGTTCACGCACATCAGCCTTTGCCAGGTGCGCCAAAGCCTGGCTTCCACCATAATTCCTGCTTTTTCCAAACAGCTTTAACCAAAATGCAGGCCAAATAAAACGTTACTTTATTCCCTAAGCTACATGCTATGTTTTCCCTTGCCATCTGTACACTTTCCGGCAAATCTTATTCTTCATCTTCTGCCAGCATACGATAGCCTACACCAAGCTCATTAACGATATAGCGCTTTTCTCCGGGTGTCACACCCATTTTTTTCCTGATATTTTTCATATTTACCTGTAGCTTTTTGACGCTGCCATAATCAGAATATCCCCATACTGCTTGGATTATGGCAGAATACGTCAGCACCTTTCCCGCATGGATGGAGAGGAAAGTCAAAATATTATATTCCGTCTGTGTCAGTTCGATTTCCTTTCCATCTACCAAAACCTGCCTTTTATCGTAATCAATCATCAAATCTTGAAATTGAAATTTACCAATGTGATTACCCTCGTTTTTCTCACTGTAACGATGACTGCGAAGCACTGCACGGATACGAGCCATCAGTTCTTCAGTTCCAAACGGCTTGGTAATGTAATCATTCGCACCAAGGTCTAAGGCTTCCACCTTGTCCATTTCGCTTGAACGGGCAGAAAGAACAATAATGGGAACAGTATCTGTTTCTCTGATATCCTGAATTAAGCTCAAGCCATCACGGTCCGGCAACCCGAGATCCAGAACAATGAGATCCGGATGATAAGAAGCGTACATCATCATGCCGAGCGCACAGGTTTCTGCACAGATTACCTGATAATCACTTATTTCCAAGTTGGCTTTGATGAAGCTAAGGATGTTTGCTTCATCCTCTACGATTAAAATTTTGAATTTATTATTGCTCATCATCGCACCCTCTTGCCAAAGAAAAGCGGAATACAGCACCGCCGCCCTTCCTATTTTCCACAAAAATCTCGCTGCCATGCGCCTTAATAATAGCAGCACAAACCGAAATACCGATGCCCATATTACTGCGCGTTCCGTCTATCGGTGCTGCAGACTTTTTATAGCATCCGGTAAAAATTTTATCCAAAATCTCCTCCGGAATACCGCATCCGTTGTCGGCAACTTCAAATATGGCCTTATCTCCTGCAAGGGAAACCGACAGCTTCAGCTCTGTCATTCCTTTCGCATGAAAAACGGCATTTTCCAAAAAGTTCAGCAACACCTGCTCGATAAGAATTGAATCCATAGGAATATCCACAAAGTCGGCCGGTATCTGCGTAATCACCTTCTGATTCGGGTGTTTTTTGGAGAATTTCATCAGAACTGAGTCAATCAGCTCATCTAAAACGATTGGCGTTTTCACAATCTTGACCTTTGCACCGTCGATTCTTGTAACAGCCAACAGGTTTTCGACCATACGGATAAGCCATTCGCTATCCTCTTGAATTTCTCCCAACAGCTTTAGCTGCTGTCCTTCCGAAAGTGCATTCTTCTTGGAAATCAGCGTAGAAGCTGAGCCGTATATTGATGTAAGAGGCGTACGCAAATCATGAGAGATTGCCCGCAGCAGATTGCCCCGCATCCTCTCCTTTTCGCTTTCTGCCCGCAAATTCTCCTGATCACGTATCCTACTGTTCAACGTACTGGTGGAAACGGCAACGACCAACATAATTATAGCGGACAAGATGCTTTCTTCTACAAAAAAATCTAAAGTGTAATAGGGATAAGTAAAAGCGAAATTTACGGCAAATACACTTAAGAAAGCAGAAATAATACCATAGCAATACCCGTGCGTTTTCAGCGATATCAGAAAAACGCCGAATACAAAAATCATGGGAACTAGCGTTTGCGTTGTAAAGAGCTTCCGAATCAGAAGATTAATGGCAAAAGCGCCGAAAAAAACGCAGACTGAAAACAAAATATCTTCTTTTCGTTGTTGATGCTTCATAATGCTTCTCCTAATTATTTTTACAACTTCATTATACTTCACGAGCAAAAGCGCTTCAAGCTATATCACCGGATAATGTTGCTCCATACCCGTTTCTTTACCAAATCTACACCGAAAAAATGCTATGATAGGAACAAGCAAAGCAGTGTTCAATATACGGCTTTTACATTGTGTCAGCAACAAGCACAATGAATGTATAAACAGATTAACAAGAAGGTGTAGGTATGTCAGAAGAAATGATTAGCAGAAGATTTCAGCTTTCATCTTTTCAAATTATCATATTAGGTTTTGCAGGAGTCATCCTGCTTGGTGCATTACTGCTGATGCTGCCGATTGCTACGCAGGAAGGCTGCACAACTCCGTTTAACGAAGCGCTTTTTACCGCAACCTCCGCAGTTTGTGTAACCGGTCTTGTGATACATGATACCGGCAGCTACTGGTCGGCCTTTGGTCAGACAATCATTCTGACGCTGATACAGATTGGCGGTCTTGGTGTTGTAACAGTAGCGGCATCATTTGCACTTCTGTCCAGGCGAAGAATATCTTTGATGCAGCGCACCACCCTTCAGGACGCAATATCAGCGCCAAATGTAGGCGGTATCGTCCGGCTTACGAAGTTTATCCTGTGGGGAACATTTTTGATTGAACTGATTGGTGCACTTGCCATGCTGCCGGTATTCTGCCGCGACTATGGATGGCATGGTATTTGGATGGCAGTCTTTCATTCTGTCTCGGCCTTCTGCAATGCAGGCTTTGATATTTTGGGAACCGCAAACAATCTGTATCCATCTCTTACCGGTTATGAGCAAAATCCAATAATGAATATAACTATTATGCTGCTTATCATAATTGGCGGTATCGGTTTTTTGACCTGGGAGGACATTTGTGAAAACAAGCTGCAGTTCCGACGCTACAGAATGCAAAGTAAAGTAATCCTTATCTCGACGGTTATCCTGATTGTCTTTCCGGCAATTTTTTTCTTCTTTGCTGATTTTGCTTCTCTCCCCATAGAAGCGCGGCTTCAAGCGTCCCTGTTCCAGTCGGTTACAACAAGAACAGCGGGCTTCAATACAGCAAATTTATCTGTTATGTCCGGCTCGTCGCAAGGCATCATGATTCTTCTGATGCTGATTGGCGGTTCACCAGGCTCAACTGCCGGTGGTATGAAAACGACAACCTTTGCTGTTCTGCTTGCCAACATTGTTGCGACCTATCGCCAGCAGGACAGTGCCCATTTTTTTGATCGCAGAGTCGATTACAATGCAATCAAGCTTGCCTCTACTATCCTCACCATGTATATTGCACTATTTTTTTTGGGAGGAATTTTTATCAGTGCCTATGAGAACCTGCCACTGTCATCATGCTTATACGAAACAGCATCAGCATTGGGAACAGTCGGACTGACGTTGGGAATTACACCGCAGCTGCATGTACCCTCACAACTGATACTGATTTTACTTATGTATCTTGGCAGAGTAGGCAGCCTTACGCTCATGTACGCAGCATTATCCGGCAAAAAAGCAGTTAACTCAAAACTGCCGCTGGAAAAAATCACTATTGGCTAAACAAAAGGAGTGGATATCCTATGAAAAATATTTTACTGATCGGAGCAGGTCATTTTGGACGACATATCGCTATGCAGCTTTCACAATTAGGGCATCAGGTCATGGCAGTTGATACTGATGAGGAAAGAATTAACGATGTACTGCCGTTTGTCACCAAAGCACAAATCGGTGACAGCACCAATGCAGAGTTTTTACGTGCTCTCGGCATCAGGAATTTTGACGTTTGCTTCGTAACTATCAGCGGTAATTTTCAAAACTCGCTGGAAACTACTTCTCTTTTAAAAGAACTGGGCGCAAAATGTGTAGTATCTCGTGCTGAACGCGATGTCCAGGCAAAGTTTCTGCTTCGTAACGGTGCAGACAATGTAGTCTATCCTGAAAAGCAGATGGCTATATGGGCAGCCAAACGCTACACTGCAGACCATATTTTCGATTATATAGAGATTGACAAGCAGCACGCTATTTTTGAAGTAGAGGTGCCCAAAGCATGGGTTGGTAAAAGCATCGGTATGTTGGATGTCCGCAAAAAGTTTGGCATTAATATTCTTGGCATAAAGCACTTGGGAAAAACTGACGTCTCAATTACGCCCGATACCATATTATCCGACGATATAACAATGCTGGCATTAGGCGAGTATAACGCACTGCAAAAGTGTTTCCGTATATAAGCAGGCTGTGCAACATTTATTAAGCACAGAATATTTAAGGCAGCAAAAAGGCTGACGCCTTGCGTAAATGCACAGCGTCAGCCTTTTTATATTCTCATCAACTCTTTTATTTCACTAATACCTTTATCTCTTCCAGACTTTCCGCAAAATATACTCCCTGCTGCTTTTCTGCAGAAGAGAAGCCTTTAAGAATCATCTGCTGCAAAAAATGCTTCACATCATCATAATAACCATCAAGATTATAATAAATACACGGCGCCTGCAGCTGTCCCAGTGACAGCTTGGACATAATCTCACTGACCTCCTCCAGCGTTCCCACGCCTCCGGGAAAAGCAATAAAGGCATCGCCAAGCTCAATCATCTTCGTCTTGCGCTCTGCCATATCTTTAGTAACTATCAGCTGCGTCAGTCCCTCATATTGATATTCCTCATCTATAAAAAACTGCGGCTCCACGCCGATAACCTTACCGTCTGCCTGCAGAACGCTTTGTGCCAGCTCTCCCATCAGGCCGGTTTTAGAACCGCCATAAACCAACGTATTACCGCTCGCACCAATCCAAGTGCCCAGCTCTTTAACTGCAGCCTCAAATTTAGGATCATTGCCTGTGGATGAGGCAAGATATACTGTTATATTCATGTTAAGACCTCCGAGTATTGTTTAATCTAGTCTACCACCATAAAAATACCCGTGCAAGCGATATGGAATATTTTTTCTATATAACTTAATGCAGGATAAGGATGCTTGTTCATACCCTTCATATTAAAAAGCTGATACCCGGCAAGTCTTGCGACCTGCCGTAGTATCAGCTTTTTCCTATGTATCCGTAAATTCAATTTTCTATGGTTATCAGTAGGATTTTTCCTCAGATACAAGTATATTGTAAACCATGAGTACGTCAGAATCTGTCTATCTGCAAAAGAAGATGTTAGGCATGCCAGATAAACTGTTTAACTAAAGAGAGATTACTGTGAAGTGCAGCATTCTGATATACCGAAATTGTTCTCTACCCTAACGCAACATCCAGCACCATCATAACACTAAATCCCACGGCAAAGAAAATCGTGCCGATATTGGAATGCTCTCCCTGCGACATTTGAGGAATCAGCTCCTCTACAACAACATAAAGCATCGCACCGGCAGCAAAGCTCAAAAGATACGGCAGGACCGGTATTACAAGTTGGGCAGCAAGTATCGTCAGCACCGCTCCGATTGGTTCCACCACACCGGAAAGCACACCGCCCCAAAATGCTCTGTTCTTACTCTCTCCCTCTGCGCGAAGCGGCATAGAAATAATCGCACCCTCCGGAAAGTTTTGAATAGCAATACCGATGGACAAGGCAAGCGCCCCTGCTGCCGTAATTGGCGTATTCCCCGCCAGAAAGCCGGCATACATCACACCAACTGCCATTCCTTCCGGTATGTTATGCAGCGTAACTGCCAAAACCATCATCGCAGTGCGGCTCAAATTGCTTTTGGGGCCCTCAGTCTGCTCACTTCCCACATGCAGATGGGGAATCAAGTGGTCAAGCAGGAGCAAAAACAATATACCAATCCAAAAGCCGATAAACGCAGGGAGAAAGGACAGCCTTCCCATACTTTCGGATTGCTCGATAGCAGGAATCAGCAGGCTCCAGATAGACGCTGCAACCATAACACCGGCAGCAAAGCCCGCAAGCGAGCGCTGCACCATATCACTCAACGATTTTTTCATAAAGAACACACACGCCGAACCGAGTGTTGTTCCGATAAAAGGTATCAGTATGCCGATAAAAGTCTCCATTACTTCACCATCCTCGTATAAAAAATTTGTTTCTTGTCAACTTAATTATACTACAACGGTAGGAATTATGATACCCAAAGCGGAGATTTCTTTGGAGTTATATTACATACTTTTATGCGGCGGAGTTAATACTGCATGTGAAATCAGCAACAGCAACAAACTGCAGGAAGCATATTCGAACTAAAGGACTTAATCAATCCCCCTCATACCAAGCAGCAAGAAATCAATGCGCACCTTTTTTTCCACGATTACTTCACTATAATATGTTATACTTTGTTCATCGGTTGAAAACCGACACGCTCCTTGAAAACTGTTTTGACAAATATATCGTATAACTCGGTGCACTAAAGGGTTGTCAACCCCTCCGAGAATACCGGAAGCTGTGACCAGGCTGCCTGCGGGATACTGCGGCAGTGAGGTTTCTGTTGCTCCGCGAGGACTGACAGAGAAGCCCAAAAGGCAACACAGAACGGTATGTGCGGATCTTGGTGCCGATTAAAGCACAAAGGATTCTGGCAGCGACAATAGACGCTAGCTCGAAAGGCTAGAAAAATCCGTGAAACCTGTAGCAGGGATGCTGCAGCGAACTTAACGGAAACTCCGAACCAAGCTGTTGGTAGTGAAGCGGAGAAATCCGTGTATAACAGAATTCTGAGGTAAAAGTAGCTCAATACCTGGTTGCGCATACCATAAAAATGCAATTATCTGAAAGATGGGTGAAATTTGCGGGTAGCCATTCCCGCGGCAGGTAAAAGGGGCAGGAAGCTCAGGGTCGCTCCCGAAGGCTCAGACCTGTCTTCTGCGTGGCTGAATAAATCGGAAACCGTAGATTACGTAAGGCGAAGGTCTATACGATATATTTATCAAAGCGGTTTGTCAAGTGGGCATAACAAAAGGCAGCTATCAGCAAGCTTCGTGCTTGTGTAATAACTGCCTTTTTTGTTGGCACGAAAAATTTTAAATTGAAACGTCCTTCAAAATTCTATAGAAGGCATAGTATTAACAATTTTATTCTTAATTTTTTCCTGCAAATATGCCTTATTTAGGCTTCGCTTATTGTATTGCAGATATGTACCATGGCTCTTTTTCACAAGCAAATCAGTAAAAAACCTTTCCCAGCTAAAAAATTCCTTACTATCTACATATTCACTCGGGTCGTTTAAAATAGCCTTTAACTCGCTATCATCAAAGATTCCCGCATTAAGTATCAGCCACTCAAACGATTCCGGTAAATATAGCGCTATTCTTCTGCGGATTCTTATTAACTGCATAACCTTTTCCATTTCACAGCCAAAGGCAGCTCCATCTGCAATTACCAAAACCTTTTCTTCGCGATGCTCCTGTAAAGCTTTAAAAACAGTTGACTTTCCGTTAGCACTAATGCAGTTTACGATTCCATCACATAAACTGCTAAAAAAATCAAAACCGGCGTTAGAATCCTCCGCAATCACAAGACTCTCCTGTGCCAGCTCAGTATTCTCCAGCTCTCCATATAAGCAATAAAACTCATTATAAACCTGCTTCAGTCCAGCATATTTACCGGATTCTCGAATGCCATAGATTTCCTTTACACTATAAGGCAGATTCGGTAAATCATCTCTGGTAACTATAACGAAATAATTATCCGACTCCTTAACGCGTACAGCAAAATCCTCAGATTTAATAAATCTATTGCATTCATCTATAAAAACTATGCTGTTATGGATAAATTGCAGATTCTCTTCCCAACGCTGTCCACCGATAACGACGCAGGGAACTTCGCATTTCACTAAAACACCGCTGCTCTCTCCATCTCTGTCATAAGCATTTAATAAATCGAGAAGCGTTGTTTTACCGGTAGCGCTATCACCACGGATAATAGTAATATTTCTGGAGATAGTAAATTCATAGCGCAGTCTGTTATTTTGTACAAAAACACTATACTTACCCTTCATACTCTACCTCACAAAAAATCATACACTATATCAAGCCATTCCTCTTGATTATGTACGACAACACCATTATTTAATATCTTAATGGCATATTCACCATCGCCAAAATTCATACTATGATGCAGGCTTATTGTTAAATCCTTATTTTCGGCAATCTCCAGAATCCATTTAGCGCAGTTATCACCGCATGCTGTTGCATTAAATATTTTTCCGCTGTTGTCAAAAGCTAATAGCAACAAGGTTTTGACACCACCGGACAACTCGCGAGGCGATATTGGTCCAAGCACCGGACTTTGGATCAAATGCGGACCTACTACTTCTGATTTATCTACATCCTTAATCATTGTTTTAGCAAATTCAGATTCCAACCAGAAGTCTTCATATTGATTTATAAAGTATAATGGCGGATTGTATATCTCGTTTTCACAATCACCCAAGTAAACACTCAGCATTTTTACACCTCCCTAAAGAAGTATTCTTTCACTTTCCTAATATTATACTACAAACACTATGCTTTGTACTACTTTCGCTACATCAAAGTTTACAGCATACTACATCATTGACTTCATAGCAGCTATAATGCTATACTGTGCTTAGCAGAGACTAGTTTGTCCGGTTTTGACGCTTAGCTGTAATCAGCACCACCATTTACGGAGCCGCTAGTCTCATTTTTTATAATGCTCTTATAGGTGAAACCAATTGACATCTTCAGCAAATAAAGCTAGTATTAGGTATATGTAGTGAAGGCCCCACGGAACCGACGTCTTTTCCGACGCCTGCCGTGTTATGGATTCACTTCAAAAAAGGATGAGCCTGCCAGCCCTGATTCCTGTTAGTAACGGGAATAGCCACGGCTTAAAGCTCATCCTTTATTTTTATGCGTTCATTATATAATGAACCATCTCGTATGATAACGTATAATAAGTTGCGCAAATTCAATTCAAAAAGATAGACATAGAGACTA